>MDTA01216149.1_pt1 | contig 15798 bp, 7 predicted proteins | sample 811151 | NCBI WGS metagenome assembly MDTA01 (sample SAMN05326648, study PRJNA326480) | marine metagenome | isolation source: seawater | place: Indian Ocean: South | collected 2010 | reverse complement strand
TTCGTATCATCGTACGTTTCGTTCGAAACCTGCTGGCTTCATTCGTACCTTCGTACCTTCGTACGAAGGTTTCTGAATTTCAGCTGAATTTCATTAGGGATTCGTAGGAATTTCATTTGTAGGAATTTCGTAGGAATTTCATTAGTACCTTCGTAACTACGAAGGAAGGTACCAATCAAGGTGATCAGTAATAAGCAATCAATTAATCAGACCTAGTGCTACATACGTCAAATTCACGTGCACCGTTTGTATCCTCCCTCGCTCGCTGCCTTGGACTCTAAAGTTTCATCATTGTGAGGGAGTCTTGCACGAAGCCTCGCTGTCATCGCATAGAAACTAAGGAGAATCGAGTCGAGATGGCGGTATCTCTTCATGCTTGTCCAATCTTTTGGTCGACCCTTCACTAGACTATTTTTCTCAGTATTATGAGCTTTATAGACGATCGACGCTAGGGATGACTTTGACTGACTCCCTCGACGAAATGGTTACAAATGGCAAACTGACGCCCACCATCGCGATGAAAGTCCTTGCACAGTTTGATAAGGTGCGGTCTTCATGCTCGGATTCATCTATTCTCGTAACTTTATTTGCTGTTTTGCCCTTGAAGTGCATGAACGAGGCCCTCAAAAATGTCAAAACCAAGACGACCTTTAAGGTTTGTCCTCATCATTCCCAACCCGATGCTTTAGAACTTATTTTTTCTGTGCGCAGGGAGATCTGCACTCTTACAGATTTTGTGATAATGTTTGGACTTTTGTTCTCAACAACGTCACATTCGACTCAGTGGGATCTGGTGGCCATACAGAGTCCATCATAGTGAAAAGTGTGAAAATCGTTGCGTGCGATGGTAAGAACACTTTTGGAGCTTGATATCTTCCAGGCATTTCGCGAACGATATTCTCTCCATACCAATTAGTTAGCTCATGGCTGTTAGCCACTTTCAATTTTAAATATATTGGCGCCATCTATATCCTACAAACAGTTGTGTTTTGCATCAACGTTTTTAAAAGTGGAATCGGAACCTCAGGATAGAGATGTCCTCCAGCCAAAGCACGCATGCTATTTCAGGTTGTTTGATGGATGGTCATGATTTAGATGATACATCACGAGTGTACAATTTTAAGCTGCTGAACCGGTATTTTGTACCAAGATGTAGCTCATACTTTTGCCACCTTGGTAGATCATAGCAGATCGTGCACTTCATTTGCAAGCTTCGGATAGGCACCGAAGTCTGCAAGAATGAACGAATTCATAGTTCGCAATTCAGCGTTTCCACGCCATCAAGGTGAATTTCGGAGTCTTTTAGAACCCTGCCGTAGTGTAGGTCATCTGCCGAGCTTGGGTAACACTCAATCGTTGCCATCTGACTCTGTGCGCTAGATATGGTGAGCACCTTGCCCAACACCCATTAAGGTCAGAAATACGAGACAATTGAGAGTTGAGCTGGAAAGAAAGAGAGGAGGAATCGCGGATGCCATTGAATATTCTCACCACAAAAATGCCCGAATTGCCTACGCCCGTGTATCGTCCAGGATGGACGACAATCGTGTCCCAGTTCACATGACTATTCTTTGAGTTCAAATATATTCGCGTAGCGGATCTGCAACAAACAAAGGCATCAAATCAAAATCATCGGAGAGAATTGCAAAGTGCAAAAGATCACTCGCGAAACTTGTCTTGAAAGGTAAACGTACTCTGGAGGTGATAGAGCAGCATGAACGGCATGCTGTAGTGTTTTATATGGCATTGAATAGGTACCATCCCCAAGCACGTCATCTCCAAATGTAGATATATGGATGTCTGAGAACAGAAATCGGGTGAGACCATGCTGATCTGCTGACCATGTCGAACCCCCATCAAGACTTATCGAAACGTATTTAACAATTCCAGGTCGAGCACTGTTATCCTGGACATCTCGATAATATTTCGCGCTCGATGATCTGTCCGTTCCGTAAGCTGACAGAGACCATGCGTCGCCAATGTAATATTCTTCAGAATCTGAGAATCTCACAGAGATTCCAAAATAAACTGGCAGGATGGAGCCAGGAGAAATGCATTTTGGCTGTGACCAGTGCTCCAATATTTGTACCGAGTCCATGTCACGGACTCGCCACTGAAATTCTGTGTATGAAATCAATCGCACGTCAATTATGACACTACGTAAGCTTTTGTAAACTCCATGAACATACAGGGCACGGTCACCGAAGCCTGCTGACTTCGGATCGGTGATCATGTCTGCTGGGTGCAACTTTGTGATGCAGCGCACCTCTGCAGATGATATATGCCGTGCACGGACTATCATGGTGTGCATCGTCCGTGGATCAGTGAGTTTGCAGCAAAGTGCATGTGATCTTAGAAAGCCAGACCCCCGAATCACCATCTCAGTGTTTCCTCGCAAAGGACCACGCGCTCCGACTTCTGCCTTTGCTTTCAAGTGCCACTGATCGCCAGGGGAATACCCTGAATCTGAGCCAAACGCGATACGGATCCCAAATTCTAGTCCATGATGACGAGAAGATTTTGCAGGTATGTAAAATAAATCGCCATGTGCATAATTATTTGTCGATCTTGTGAAAATAACGTGGACTCCCTCCATCAGATGAATCGGTTTCGCCAGCGCCAATGATATTGCCGGACTCCATTCTCCATACCGTTCTGCATGTGCCGATTGTATATCGTTGATAAGATGTGAATCAAACATGACAGCTGGATCTTTGGAACTCGGCATGTTCGTGGATTTGCCATCATAATCGGACGCAAGCATGTGCTTCTTCCAGCGGAATGCATCTCGAAGTATCTCAACAACAAATGTCGCATCAGCAGATCCTTCATATTCACCGATGGCATGTACGCTTGGCTCAAATTTGTGTGAGTCTATGTTGTTTCCATCGGGCGCAACAAGTCCAACATTGGTAATCCGATAAGGAGGGCTCCATTTGCTGCCGAGACGGCGCCATTGGAAGGTGTCTCCAGCGTGTGCAGTAAATCTCCAAATGTCCCCATCATTCTGCCCAGAAATTGCAGCCCAAGAAATGGAGATGCCCGCATCAAGTTCTATCGGCGAAAGCGAAAGCTTCTTCCTGCATCGGTCGTATGCACCGCCGTCTCTATGTCCCAAGGCATATTTTCTCCAGGTAAATGAAGCTATGCCAACACGGATGTCCTCGACTAACAATATCTCATAAACGTATGTCGACGACCCTGTATACTTACCGGTGATAGTCATCAGTGCGGGTAGCCCAGACGTGTTTCCAAGGGAAGAGGGATGAAACACTGGAGGATCATATTGTGAATTGCCTGCAATTCGCACAACAAATTCAGCATCCTCCTCCCCAAAATAAGTTCCGAAGGAATCGACCGTCCGGTTCAAAATCATAAACTGTGCACCTAAAAATGTAAGAAGGACCGGTAAATGAGAGTCGAGTTACGTCATTGAAGTTTTAATGTGGACAGGATTAGTGAAATTTGCTGTAGTAAGCTACAGATGATTTTGCAAGATCACAAGGGGTGTACCTGAAGAGTAACCTGATAGCTGTGAAAATCGCACACTGATTCCTGATGCTAGTTCTTGTACCTCACCAGTGATGACCTTCTCTTCACTCCAGACGGCCCCGCCCGCAACGCGGAAAGCAAAAGTGTGTCCCTTGTGAGCGGTGAAAGTCCAGCGTTTGTTTGATGAAGCGGCGTGAAAGGTAGATTTGAAGGAAATTGAAAGGTTATGGTCCAGAGGTGAGCTACCTGAAACTGGAATGGCATTCACTTGTGACCAAGACGTGGCGTGCTTGTCGTTATACCCTAGAGGCTGCTTCCGCCAAATGAAATAGTCGCCAGCTTTGTGGGACTCTATTTCATAGACATATGAAGATGTTCCCGAGTATTCGCCAAATATCTCAATTTCGTTGTTTTGCACGCCGAGCATATTGGACAATGAAGGCAATCCGAATATTTTCAAGTACACAATTGGATAGCTGTCAACAACATAACCCTTGGTTGCACTGGCAACAAATCCGGGCTCGCGTTGATTTCCAGGAGTGCATTTAATTTCGGTGACATGATCGTTTTGCTGGAAAGGGACTTCACCACCTGGATCACCATCTAAGTGCAATGGCCCAAAATTGACAATCTGAGGTATGACATTTCCCACCATACTTCCATAGTTTGGACCATTCATATAATTTGAAAGTGATGCTTCCGGCATGGAGACGGTCGCTCTCTCACGCATTCTATGGTGCTTAGAAGTTATGTTGAACACGCGTGCAAGGTGCGTCCGTAAGGGGATGAGGTGATGAACACCGGGCGTGTATCCATTCATTTTTGACAGCGTTACGCTGACACCGCTCGTGAGGTGCGTGGGCTGGTTGATAATGACCGGCACGGTCTTGCTATACTGCGAAGTTTCAATTCGCCACTTGAAAGCAGATGAATTCCAGAACTCAATCGTAAAATAACTGTTCCGTGCTGGCAACTTTCCAGCTGCGTCATTTAAAAACACCGAAAGAAGTGAGGATGGTGCAGGTCTTACAGGGAGAACACTGGTTGGAGTTTGACTCAGCGTCACCGTGTAAGCATTTCCGTGTGCATACCCAGACGCTACTGCCCATGATATGTAAATACCTTCCGCCAGTTGTCGGGGATATTTCATCTCATATAATTTTGAGAACTCACTCTCCTGCCGATCCGTAACATCATGAGGATTATGACTAGATGCGCGCTCTTTTTTCCAAAGGAATTGGGTGCAAGTTGAAGAACAGTTTCCGCCAATCTCGATTGAAATCCTGATACGTTCTTGACCAAGATATGTGCCAAATACTTTTGGCGCAGCAGGGCCACCGGGTGTGTTTGTGCTCGAGGGCACTATCTCACTCAAACGCGGCGTTGCCAATGTTGTGACAAGACGACCTGAAAAGGCTTTCCAAATCCATCGATCTCCAGGGTGCTTACCGCCTGTGGTAAGCCAATATATTGAAATTCCATGCTCAAGATGGTACGGGGACGTGCTGATCATGTGCGAGCCATGGACCCATTCATCTGAGCCGGAATTTGGAGCTTGAACAAAACTTCTCCAGCGAAACATACCCTGGTCTCCCAGCAGTTCCACTTCAAAGGTCAGATCTTCGCTTCCTGTGAGGGTTCCGTCAACATATAACAACGCATTATCGTTAGATGTCATCTGTTTCCCGCAGAATTTTACCGGACTAAATGATGTTGACCAACATGGGAATGCTGTAAACTCCCATCGATCGCCAGACCGTGTAGTGGACTTTTGGGCAAATTTGACAAAAATGCCGTGCTCCAGATAAACGCCGCGCTCAAAATCTGCATCCAAAATCGTTGTATAGCGACACCATGTCCCTTCATGACGCATAGTGCAGGTCGATGTGCCCGGACGATATTTTCGCCATTTCAAAGAAGTCGGTGAGGAAATGACGATATCAAACGAGTAGTCCTCGAGAGCAGAAAAGTATCCATCTACGATGATTGCAGCCTGACTCGCGTTTAATTTGTTTGAGCCGTGTTTAAATGCTGCATTGTTGGGGACGTGAATCGGTCGGTAGATAGGCTTTGAGAAGCATCTGTCTACATTTAAGCCTATTTTGAGTTCCTGTTGAATCCCACCATGGCTCCCATCAGCATTCGGATGATTTACATCAGGAGGGGGAAGACGGCATATCATCGTTTTGCCAAAAGCTGTTTCACCATGAACTTGAAAGGGGTTGCGGGTGATGGCATCAAATTTCCACGTGACACCGTCGTGTTTGCCTCTCAAAGTTGTAAATGATATGGCGATTCCATGATCAATTTCAACTGGGTGGTTTGAAAAGGGATATAGCTCGGAGTACGTCCCGAAAGGTTGATTTCCCAAAGGCCATTTTCTCCATCGCCATTGCACTTCTTTGCCGGGGATATTTTTAGCAGCTATCTCGTAAGTAAAGTCAGATTGTGTAGCCGAATCGTAGTTGTCCGGCTCGGATAGGTTCACGCGCATTGCTCGGTCTTCAGGTGAAAGTGTTGATCCCGTCGCGATGCTGAAAACGGGTTCTGTCAAATGAATGATTTTTCTTCGCGTGGAGAGCCCTGACGCACAGTGGAGTGGTTTTCTTCCTGGATGCATGATTCATTGTCTTTCACCATTCACGATATTCTTTGTTTGCAGAACACGAACCTGAAAAACATCGCGGCGATGTCAGCAAGAACACAAGATCCGCCGCGAACGTTACTCGCCTCTCCACCTTGGGAAGCCAAATAAGGATTTAGAAGCTGCCAATGTCCCTAAAACATGGATTTCTGTTGGCATGAACGTATCCTAAAAATGAACTCCGCGCACCGATGGAGCGTGATGAACGTAAGTGAAGTCAAGATAGACAGGTACTTCATCAACATCGGATGCTCCCCTGGGAGTAAAAATGATGGGCACTTTCACCGACTGCGAAGGCAAATGTAGACGACTCACAAGCAAAAAAACTTCTGGCCGTGAGCCGAGACGTAAACTCTTGCAACATGAGCAGTGTCCCGAGGAGGGGACAATACGACTGCCATAAACAATTAATTTTCGATTCCAAGTTGTTAACTTCAACTAAGAACCCCGCAGGAGCGCTTACCTATGGTCGATAAATCTACGTACGTCGCTGGTGTTGAGGTTATTTTGAACTCATCAGAACTCATGGATACAAAGACAACCTGATAGATACACCCATTTAAGGCAGGGTGAAAAGGAACATTAGTTTCGCTCGAGTTTGTAGGGAATGAAATACGTGTATGTCAGGATTTGAATTATTGAGTAAAAGCACACTTGAGTTTCACGCACGTGGAGCTGAGGAAAGGAAAAGAAATCACTTCCCGTTATTGTCAACGAAATCCCGCCTTGCACCGGTCCATACTTTGGGGACAGGGAATGCAGAGGGGGCGCAGCTGTAGATAAAGCTTGTGGGCTTAGTTAGGTTGCCGCACGCTCAAAGAAATGTTTCCGCGGGCGTGACCGTGAACACCCATAAGTCGACGTTTGCGTCTTGTTTACGCGCAGCCCTTGCCGAGCTTCGAACTACTCACCATTGAAGGTGGCTCGATTACCAACGACACAAGCGGCATCGTCCTGATCGATGCGAATCGACCCACGTGCATCGCAAAACAAACTAGACAGCAACAGCGTGCGCAGTGCCGAAGCGACAGAGAGCGGCCGGCAGATGTGCGAAGAGCCTCGACACATAGTGTTAGAGGCGACCATAAGTCTCAACAAGCACTCGCATTAATGTGCATTTCGCCACGTGCACGCACGTGCGCGTAGGTAATCTGAATCGCAGTCTCCGCGGAGCCTACTCCTGTTCTGACAGACCTAGCAACCGCGTTCGCGGGCTTCGTACGCGGCAGTTCAGTGTACGGCAAGTCACAGCGCAAGCAGTGGATATATATGGAAATATGGGTTTTTTTAAAGTAAAGTATGGGGTACGAAGGTACGAAGGTATTATTTATAACACTTTTAATATAACCAATACCTTCGTTCGAAACGAAGGTATTATATGTTGGATGTATATACAATGAAGTCCCGCATATGCAGCAGCTGTACAACATAAATGCCGGAAGTCAGACAGGAACAGGGTCCGGCGCCGCATTTATGTGTGGCCGGCTGTCTTATTGCCTGTCACTAGCTGGACCTTGCATATCAACAGATACGGCATGCTCGTCATCACTTGTGGCATGTCATCTAGCTAGAAATCTATTGCAGCATGACCAAAAAGGCTCTGGTCTTGTTGCCGGAGTCAACCTTGCATTGTTAAACATAAATACTTCGGTCATATGCGCAATTGGTGCATTATCTGCGGATGGGCGATGTAAGGCGATGGACTTAGCGGCTGATGGATATGGGCGAGGGGAGGGTTGTGGCGTGATCATCATGACGAAAACCAAGGGGGGAGATGGTACATTGCCACACATCACCGCGTCAGGAGTTAATCAGGATGGTCGAAGTAGTGCCCTAACAGCCCCCCATGGACCTAGCCAGCAGGTACTTCTACATGACATTGCGCAAGAGGAAGGGTACATTGGATTTTCACAAATATCCTCAAAGTACATTGTTGTGCATGGCACAGGAACTAATCTAGGAGATCCTATTGAGGTTGGCTCCCTTTTGAGGTATGTGACAAGCCTTTGTGGTGAGGGCAACAATGCGAACGTTGTCCTGTCTGCATCTAAAGCTCATCATGGTCATACAGAAGGTGCCGCCGGAGTCGCCGGACTACTTGCGGAAATTGGACACCTACTATTATGGGATAACGCACCCACAAAGCATCTTCGATCATTGAACATGTTTATTTCTGCGTCCCTAGATTCATACAACACCGATACATTAGGGTTTCCCAGAGCACGTTTTGCAACTTTTGCGCTGAAACCAATTGCCGTGGCTTCGGCAGGCACATCGAGCTTTGGCATGAGCGGGGTCAATACCCATGCGGCCTGTTCCAATTCCGCACAGCATAGGTATAGTGGCAAGTCAGATTCCTTTTGGATTCGCTCCCCTCGAAGGTATGCGTATTCACCTCGCCGACATCAGTTGCTTTCATCATGGATAAAGGGGACGCAGCCCAACGAGGAAACATTCTTCTCAGTATTGAATGATGTCAAGCTCCAATTCTCTTGCGATCATTTGATTCTTGGAAAGTCACTTTTGTCAGCAGCGGCTTCTGTGTGCATGATATTTGCAACAATGACAATCGACAAAAACTCTACATTTACAACACATATGGGTTTGATATGCCTAGTATTCTCTTCACCCGTATGGATCAACTTTAGTAGTTCAGCTGAAAGACATGTGCTAGCCATTTGTCGCAGTGGGCACAGCTGCAGCGTCACGTTTCAAAGCGAGTCGCATTCTTCTTTGCTTAGAAGCTCACATGGATGTATGCATCAAAAAATTGACGCAAGTGTGACACAGAGACGCGCAACTTGCCTGGATCATTTTTCCGAGAAATTTAAGAGACTAAAGCCAATGAAATGCATTGAAAGTCGTCGCGAGAAAGCAAAAGCTGTTGCACGCATAAGTGCTCCGATACGTGAACCTGGTTGGGTGGATTCAGAAGTGCTTGATGCAACGTTACATATGGTTGCAGCATTGTCACTGAACCCCCCGTCAGCCAATAATGAGGTTGCATCAATGATATCCAAACTATCTGTACTTCAGCTTCCTGCATCAGTTGATGTGTGTAGTTGCATACATCTGAAAGATGCTGTTCCTAGGAGTAAAGATTGTGAATTTTCAGCCTCCAGATTTTTGGTTGGACGAGATGATATCATTTCTATATCTACAGAGCACACACTTATGGGGAGCGCAAACGTGGCTCAAAGTCATGCCATCTACGGACTCTCCCTAAAACCTTTCACTTATGTAAATGCTAATTTTGACACTCTGCATTCCGATGCCGATACAGCAAAGGTGGCACACGAAGTAGGATTTACATCTGCTCACGTCGTAGAGTGGGGAGCCGTCTCCATGAAAGGTACCCTTTGTTCAACAGCAGTAAGCACATGCTTTAAAGTACAGTCTACAAAGCTGAAAGGAAAAAAAAGTGAAGTCATATCTTTGAATTTTACGGCTGCAATCTCAGCATTTCAAGCAGCTGCACTAAATCCTTCTGTGGGCTTTAAATGCTCGACATTTGGATCGATGATGACTTGTTTCAGTACATGCGCAACAAGCACAGCATTTCATGCAATTACTCGCACTCTTTCACAGGAAATATCAGGAATAAAAATTGATGCAATCGATCACGGCCAAGTTGAGTGCCTCGAAATGATCACTATAGGAAGAGGTGTATCAACATCTGAAGCAAAGCAAAACCTAAGGAGCTCTGTTCAAGGCTTCACAAAATATCCAACTCTTCGATCATACAGAATTAAAAGAACTTGCCCTAAATTTGTGCCGGTGGAAAGAAAGGTGATGGTCCAGGTAAATGTTATGACACTTGCTCTTACAGATATCCTCAAACTAAGGTTCGGTGTGAAGTTGTCAAAATCCATTTCCAATGTTAGGATGCTCAGGAGAATCTTCGTAGGTCGAGTTCTTTGCAAAGGTGCACAAATGGAAGAGCACTCGAGGTTTGCCGTAGGCGATCCGGTGATTGGAGTATGCATTGAAAGTCATTCTGATGTGATCAATGTTCCAACAGATCACCTAGCAGCTTTGTGCGAACAAGATCAGCCCATGCCATATTCCATGCACAGGATTAACGTTATGGCAACACAGGCCTGCCATGACAAAATTTCGTTGTTCGCTAATTTGAGATGTCCAGTCGAAGCAAACAATGATGATAATATGAGCAAACATGATATTCTCAACAGCTCTATTACATGTATAAGTGTCACTCCTAGTCGGATTACTCAGTGTCTAAGTGGATTGGGAACGGGAATGTCACACTTGCAGCGGGGTGCCAAACCCACTACATCGATTGGCATGATGGTTATGAACAGAACTGGGAGCATTGGGCGATGCTTCAAAGCAGTTGTGATCACCGGCGGGCTGGGAGCTCTAGGAGCATTACTTGCATTACAACTCGTGTCAATTAATGGTGGCGCAGGAGCTGTCGCCCTCACGAATCGTTCGGGGCGTGCCTCGGATTCCTTATCTTTACCCTCTCTGAAGCTCTCTGCAGCAATTATCATATGTATCTCCGCTGACTCTGCGTGCACTGAATCTGTAACTCATTCGGCATGCCAAGCTCTGAGCATTTTGACCGCCTCACCGTCCTTTGCACTAGTACAAGCAGCTGGAGCATTAATGGATAGCGTGCTAAGTGCACAGAACGTTAGTGGTGTGCGAAGAGTCTGCTCGCCCAAGGTTGATAGTCTGATGAGGTTCCTAAAAGCCTCGCGTGTGAGCATAAGTCCCTCAGGACCGATTATACTTTTCTCTTCCATTGCATCCATGCTTGGATCAGCTGGACAAGCTAATTATGCAGCTGCAAACGCATCGCTCGACGCGATAGCTGGAGTACTGCGATACAAAGGAAACTCTTCGCTTAGTGTACAATGGGGCGCATGGACAGGCGGAGGTATGGCTAAAAATCATGTGCTTAATCGCACCAAGCGTCTTGGGATTGGCGTCGTCAGGCCGATTGATGGTAAACATGCATTTCATGATATATTAACTGATGAATATAATTGTAACCTTCCATCTCCAGTATACGCCTTCAGTCCGATCAGATGGAATCAATTCCTCAAGGTTTTACCTTTACCTATTGCTCCAATGTTTGATCTTGTAGCCGCAGATGATACCAAAAGCACAGTCTGGAGTCGACAAATCAGCTCTAATTTAGGAACAGACAATTTTACGAGAGAGACCTTCCATTCGCAATCAAGAGGAAAAGTGGAAACCGAGAGCATGCCTTCAGAGAGACATTCCATCAAGCCTGATGACCCACAGCTTCATGCAATCTCCATTCATATTCTAAACATTGTGCGTGAGCTTTCTTCAGTCGACATCAGCCCAAACCAACCTCTCATGGAGAGTGGCATTGATTCTTTAGCCGGCATGGAGCTTAAAGAGCGATTGGAGGCAACCTATCATGTCGAGATTCCGGCGACAGCTGTATTTGATTATCCGTCAGTTGCTGCTCTGTCTGCGTACATCTACGCTAATTTTGACACCACTGGAGCAATGTTGGATAGCAATCATATTGATACGTCAGGTGCGCAATTGTATCAACAGTCGTTCGGGGAGGAAGTTAGACCGCATACAGCAGCTGAATCCAATGCCGTTTATGTTTTTGGTTGGGCTGGAAGTATCTCATTTGAAGCAAATCGGTTGTTTCAAATAGATGGATGCCTAGGTGGCCGGAGTGATTCGATCAGACTGATCGACGCTGACCGGTGGGAATCTAACGATTCAAATTATCGTGATCCATCAGAGTGCGGCACGATAGCTGCGACCATAGCTGGACTATTTAGCAGCTGGGTACCCGTCGTTCATAACTTTGACGCTGCACTTTTTGGGATTCTTGCTCACGAAGGAAAATTCATGGACCCACAACAGCGTCTGCTCCTCGAAGCAGTGCAGTCGATCTTGGGAAATGAAACAAGTATGTTTCATTCTTCTCGAGTTAATGCAACTAGAGATATCTCTGATTGTATGGTCGCAGTTGGCATCTGCTCAGTAGATTATGCCCATATTGTTGCACGATCCACTTTTGGATCACCAAGTCCATACATCGGCACCGGTAATGCCAAGTCAGCATGCTGTGGAAGGCTGTCATACTCCTTTGGATTCCAGGGTTCGAGCATAGCGATTGATACCGCATGTTCCTCATCTCTCGTGGCTGGTCATATCACACGGAAAGAAGTCAGCGAGCCAGGTCATGCATCAGATAGGGGATTGGTCTCAGGGGCTGCTCTGATACTGTCACCGCACACAACAGCTATTTTTGCCACTGCTCAGATGCTTGCTGTAGATAGTCGGTGCAAAACCCTCGATGTAAAGGCGGATGGATATGTTAGAACAGAAGCCGTCTTGTCAGTAGCAGTAAAGTCCGAACCATTTCATCGAGTGCATAGCGGCTCTAATGCAGGAATATACACAATTACCAAGTTGCATTCGTCTGCTTCAAATCAAGATGGACGGAGCAGCTCATTAACAGCACCAAATGGCCCGTCACAGAAAGCTGTGATAATTGCTGCTGTTCAAGGTGCGAGACCTCCCATTCAAAACCCTATCCGCAAGCTTGAGTTGCATGGGACTGGTACAGCTCTGGGCGATCCGATTGAATTTGGGGCTGCAGTGTCTGTTCTGCACAGTCGTGCTGTGCATGGCGAGAAACGTAGCACAGAAGGAGTACTTTTATTACATGTGACTGATGCTTCAATTGAATTTAGCTCAGTGAAATCTTGCTGTGGTCACTCAGAGGCAACAGCAGGTATCCTAGGCATGATGAGTGTAATAGCCAACCTTTATCGACACAACGGAGGCTGGACACAGCATCTATGTGATGTGAATCCATTCATAGCACAGATTCTTTTGCGTACAGATCAGTCCTTCCCAGCTGCAACAACCAAGAGGCAGGAAAGCTCATCGCCGAGCAATAGCCGTATTCATGTGCCGATTGACAAAGCTTGTGGCGTCTCGAGTTTTGCCTTCCAGGGGACCAATGCGCATGGTATCCTGAGTTCAGGAAGAGGTCTGATAATAAAGACCGCATGGAACAGTTCTGCACTTCTTCATAAGTCAATATATTGGTGTTTCCCATGCCTGCCCGCAAATCTGCATGCATCCATGAGCATGCCTCGCCATCAGTCTTCATCGCTCTATGTTGACATTTTTTTAATAAGCCGGATGCACATCCATGACGTTCATGTTCCCAAGGGACGGCATGCACATTCGATATCAATTCTCGTACATCTTGCATCCCATGGTTCCTGGATGTTGTGGGAGGAATGCAGTAATTGTCCTGAGCGCTCAATTTGCAAGGATATATTGCTTCCAGCCGTATCGTTGCAGGGGGCACTGCGTATTGAAGTGCACATGATGCAAGGTTTGATCATCATTAGTGAAATTCGACATGAAAAGAATGGATACCACATGTTGCTCTGTAACATAACAAATTTCATCAGCAAAGAGAGTGAAACTGGACCACCAAATCAACACTTCGCGAATAGCTCAGATGGAGTAAGAGTTCCTATGAGGGCCTTATTATTGCGATGCGCGGCAAGTATCCATGCACAAATTGATACTGGCATTGCCTCGCAGATTGTTGATGGAGATCACAGACTTGTTACTGTCACTGCAGCTTCAATGCCGAGGTCAGATGCCTGCATTAATCTAAGTGATTGGATTGGTTGTCATCTGAAAACTAACATATATGGGTCAGTCTCAATCACGATAATCTCTCAGAAGTGGATACTATACCAAGGGTGCATGCGCACAGTCAACATGATCGCCCAAAAGAGACGTGCTAAGGATCGATTGAGTGTATTGAGCATTATAACTGGTTGCGGAAGGATAACCATGATGATGACGAGGGAGGTAATGTCTTGGGCTGCTCTGTGCCTGAGCTTGATAGAATGGCTCTCAATAGTGGTATATCAGGGAGACAGCAAGGTCATTCAAAAACCAAAGGCGTCAGAATTGATGAGTACAAATCGAGATCTTGCCTTAATGAATCAAGATCTGGTTAAGTTAAAATTAGAAATAAACATGTTCTGTGCAAATGCGAGCAAACATGAATTGAAAGCTGACATCAAACCCGTTTCAGCGGCAAACCATCTCGGGTTCTTGCATATTTCTGATCTGATTGATTGCGTGTCCAAGATGTCGCGTCTGACCAGTCATCTCCAGGTATTTGCCAAGAGGCTTGGCGACAGTAAGCGGACAGTTGATTCTCAAGAATGCAACTGCTAAATAGCTCGAGTATGTACGATGAATTTTCATGTGAAGTTCATTTTACATTCTTCCAAGGCCCAAGTATTTGAAAAAGTTGGTCGATATGATTTAACTGAAAATGTTTAGGAGCACATCAAGATCACTTTAATCCGCTCGCGAGAGTCATATTTACTAGCTAGAAGGTGCTTTGTAGTTTGCAATTGAAACTTGTTCCCGGAGGTACGTAGGTAAGTGTTAACTTCAACATAATGGATTCTCGTTAACACTTAATCAAAAAACTCATTTCAGCTCCAACTGCTTTCGAAATAGAACTGCACACTTTCGAGCCTAAAGATCGAGATTCGTTGACAGAGGTGAATGAGTGGGCCGGCTATGCTAAAACCGACAGTGTAATAACCTTGCGTAATTTGAGACCTCAGAATGAGTAGTCAAAGAAGTTCCCGGCGGGGAGGTAGACGTCCAGATGAAGTCGCCGAAAAGCAAATCTCCGGCATGGCTGTCTCACGACGATCGATTAACGAGCTCAAGATACGAGTTGACCTTTTCAAGTGCGTCGTCCAATGATAATATGAGCCCCTCAGCAGATATCCGAGCATCACCGCGTAACCCCATGTCGACACCGTCAGAGAGTAGCTTAAGAGAGAGGATCATATCTGTACTCGGCGGTGCCCTTGGATCGTTGAAGCAGCTGAAAACTAGACACAAGAACGCATTCGTCCGCTTCACCCCAGGAATCCGCCAGCGCGAATCTCTGTTTCTGTAGTTGGAGCCTTGTGTTTCCTCGATCACAGAAGTCCATGCAGTCGTCTCCCAATCCTCAAGTGGTGTCGAGTCTATGAGGCTGTCGAGCTTCAGTGCTGCATCGGACAGCTGCGAAAGAGGACCAAACGTAATCCGACGCTTCATGTCCTTAAGAGGCAGTGACGTTCCGATGATACTGCTAGTTTTTAAAGATACTTGCAGCGACACAAGGTCTTCGGCAGCCATGCGGACTATTGCTATCGTACCTGCAACTGACTCGTGATATAACGAATCTGCAGCCCAAGCTCTCGTTGTCATTCCATTTGGGTATCCGAGTCCCAGCAACTTGGCGACGTTTTCAGGGAGGTCAATGTAGGATCCCGCTAAAGATGCGACAAAAGCGGAAGCGATGATAAGTTCCCGCCTGCTTTTCCGAGCGTCTGAGATCGTCAGACATTCTTGACGAGACAAACAGGATGCAGACCTTTTGGAGTAGTGTGGAGAACCGCGTATTGGAAATACGGCGCAGGTGCCGTGATTGCAACGAGTGCTCACTTCCACAGCAGGCCGGGCTCGAAAAATCGCAGCGGCGAACTGAAGAATTGGAGACATGGTATGAGTGCTGCCTTCAACATTTGGAAGGTGACCCGGAGACGACTCCTGAAACCGCGCTCGGTCCGTCAGTTATAAAAGTGATA
>MDTA01108600.1_pt1 | contig 15798 bp, 7 predicted proteins | sample 811151 | NCBI WGS metagenome assembly MDTA01 (sample SAMN05326648, study PRJNA326480) | marine metagenome | isolation source: seawater | place: Indian Ocean: South | collected 2010 | reverse complement strand
GTGCCGATCTTCTGCAAGGTGTAGAGAACCGATGTTTTCAGTCCGCTAAAGCTGAAGTGGAAGTCTCCGCTCTCGATCATGCTGCGCGGGAACTCAAAGCGTTCGGCGTCTCCCTCCTTGGCACATTGCTCGACTTCTGGTCCCCCGGGGTAAGGAAGGCCGAGCATTTTGCCCACCTTATCAAAGGCCTCGCCAGCGGCATCATCACGGCTACTGCCGAGTTTCCCATAACTGCCAAATTCATTGACCTTGATCAACAGGGTATGGCCACCACTGACAATGAGTGCCACATGCGGCTTCAAGGGGATATCCATGAAAGGTGAGAGCAGATGGCCCTCCATGTGATTAACAGAGATGAATGGCTTTGAGCAGGCTGCAGCCAATGCCTTTGCGGCAGTGTTACCCATCAGCAGACTGCTGGCAAGACCTGGGCCTGAGGTTGCAGCGAAAGCATCCATCTGAGTCATGGAGGCGCCAGCTCGCACCAAGGCACTTTCAATCACCGGGCGCAAGCTCAGCAGGTGATTGCGGGAGGCAAGTTCGGGAACCACTCCACCAAAAGGACGGTGCTTTTTGACTTGTGAGGCCACTTCACTGGAGAGCAATGTGCGGGGAGGGTCCAGCACCGCGGCGGCGGTTTCATCACAGGAGCTTTCCAAGGCGAGAATCATTTTTATCAGGCATACAGGATGCCATGGGTGGCAAAGAGATAAATGATATGGATCATTAATGATCGTTTTGAAAGGCTACATTTGTAACCTGATCTAGTTCTTTGGTCTTACGAAGAGCCTTGCATATCGTAGCGGTTCGTTGTCGTTCAATGGCAACTGTGCCCGCCAGCGCTTGAGAGTGACATCATTATCAAGCGAAGAGCTTCCCAGAAAAACGGCACTGTCACTTTGCCACTCTGTGAGATCTGTCGAGAACTGTATTTCGATCAAGGCAGCATCAGCGGCAAGATACTGTGGGAGGTTCGCTACCAGGTAGAGCTCCGTGGAGCCGTTGACTTCGATATTTTCAATGGATGCTGAAATGCCGGCGAAGGGATCCGGGAGCACGTAGGTCAGAAGTTCACTGGCCGTTTCACCGGTGAAGGGTAGTGCATCGCTTGAACCAGGAGTTCCACCCTGCTGAAGGCTGGAGCGCCAATTTTCCGGGAGACTGGCGTCGGGATTGGTTTCGGGCGCAACCAGAGTCAGGCTCGTGCCTTCATTATCGGGTTTCAGTGGCCATGGAGACCTATCATTATAGCGCAGGCTGAGTATTTCACTGCTATCTGCAGCAGAAAGCGTCAAACGTTCACCACCATTGTCAAGTTGTCCCACATAGGTGCCTGCTACAGGGAGCCCGATCCCGAAAGCATTTTCAAAGGCCTCGGTATTTGAGACCAGTAGCAGTCGTTCTCCGGCACCCAGAATAGCATCATCGGAAAAAGTATAGGAAATCCCCCCGGTAAAGGAGACGCCGGCCAGGCTGATCGTGACATTGGAGGTATTCATCAGTTCAATGAATTCGGTATCCTCTTCCTGCCCTGCTGGGTTGTAGAATATTTCCGAGATCACCAGATTTTCCGAAGAAGCCGGGATGTTAGTAATAAAAACGGCCTCCCTAAGCGCGCTCCACTGGTTACCTTGCAAGGTGCGTGCCTTGATGGTTTGCGTGTTGCTGATTGCTACTGAGGAATTTGCTGGATTGGGCTTGGTGATACTGATCTCCATGTCCATTCCCATGTCTCCGCTTGCTGTACTGCCGTTGTGTACTTCAATAGCAATGGTATTAATGCCTTCTGTAAAAACGGCGGGCGGAATCGGGAACGTCTCAAATGAGCCCTCAGCACCGCTGCTATCACTAAGAGCTCGGGTGCCGAAGGTGATGTTTCCGGTTGGCATGTTGTCCCGGGCAACTTCATTGCCGTTAATATAGAGAACGGCGCCCCCATCGGACATGATTCGGGTTGAGGCTTCAATGATACTGTCGGTCTCAGTAATATTGATTTGTTTGCGGAAATACACGGTAAGGTGTCTGCCCGGGTTGATTGGTTCCCCGCCGAAAGGATGACCATTGATAATACCGAAACCAAGCGGTGCTTTTCCGATACCCCATTCAGAATCATCAAAGAGGGGAGCTGTCCATGCTGTGCCTAGATCTGTGCCGTCGTCCAGATAACGCCATCCGGGGGAGGTAACCTCCAGGACGGTAGAATCAATAATAGCACCCGGAACCATCTGCGCAGCAGGGTTGACAGAGCCCCCTGTTAGTCTGGGATCACTGCCATCGGTCGTATAATAAACATTGCCCGTATTGGACACCATGGTCAGATTGAAGCCCTCAGGAACTCTGCCTCCATGTTTGTTGAATACGGGAGGATCAATATCAGGATAAAGACCGCGGGAACGCAGTTGACCTATTGTTACTGGATTGCGGAAAGGAAACCATAGTTCATATTCGCGATCCAGTGCATTCTGCCATTGAACCAGTGTGCGGGGAGGTTCACCACGGAAGTCTCCCCATCGTGCGCTTTCCGCCTTCAGTGCCTTACGGATGCCATCGGCCCTGCTGGCCCACTGGGCGGCGCCGTTTTCAGGTGTTAGTGCCCCGCCATTGAACAGATGCTTGTAAGCACGGTCAGCAAACCTGATAGCATATTCTGGATTGGAACGAAGGGCTTGGTTGATTGATGTGGGTCCACGCGCAGTATTTTTATTGGTGACATCGATATTAATATTAATACTGCTTAGTGCGTTGAATCCGGCCCGCTCGGCATCATGGCAGAAAAACATATATTTACCCGGTGGGTTAATCTGGCGCATGGCGCGGACATTGTTCTGGTCCCAGTCATTATTGCCTCCATGAAAATTGAGTAGCAGGTAATCAATGAAGGCGTCAAGGTCGAGGTATTGCTGCACTCCCTGAAGGTCGCCGGCAAGGGCTGCATCAAGGATACTTTGCCAACTGTCAAGCATGCGGGCATTCACCTCGGCATCAGTGCCGTTAATCACCTCAATATTATTTCCTCCCACGATACGAAAACCTTCCCAGTCATCTTTGCTTCCGCCAAATCGTTCAGCGGACCATTCCTCTTCGATGCGTTCAAAAAGGTGATGCATCCCCCAGTAAAGGCCATTGAAGTAAACGTGCACTTCCCGCTGTAATGCTTCCGGGTAGCCCATGGCAAAGTGGGCATCCCGGAACCACTGATCGCGAATATACATGGCATTGTTGTAAACAGATGCTGTTGGATGAATCCAGGAGTTGCCATTGCCACCACGCAATATAATCGCATTGAAGCGTTCAGTGGGTGCATCACTACCAAAAAGTGGATATTCCAAGCGTCCCGCACCGTAGTCGTTGCGGAAGATCAGACGGAAATTGTGTTTGGGTCTGGAAGTGCCACGGGAGGCGTTACCATTCATGCGCATTCCGGCATCCAGTTGAATAGGGTTGGTGCCTTGAAAGTTGAGCATTTCCACGGAGACGCGTCGCTCAGAATTCTCACCATCGTCCCGAGGGTTAACCTGTATTCCGGTTTGCTGGTCAAAGAGATTGGCAATGTCGGTGACAATGGAGATGGTCGGAATGTCGAGCAGGGACTCCTTGAGTTCATCACGACTGTAGATTGGTCCCACAACGTTGCTGTCCATGTCGTAGTCTCCACCAATTGCTGTCCCATTGCGTTGTCTCCATGGTAGTGGATACCCAGACGGATTGGTGGGTTGATCCAGAACGTCGTCAAGGAAGAGATAGGTTTGTGTGTCGACATTGGATGGGCGGAATCCGTTTTTGAACGCTGCTGCTCGCAGTGCTGTTGTTGTGTTAATACGAACAATTGCCAAAGGGGAGGTGTTGGCATCATCTGCAGGAACCCGAGTCCCGTTTGATTCCGTGGGCGTGCTGCCATCCACCGTATAGATGATCATTGCTCCCGGGGTAGAACATGCGATGGTAACATCGAACGGGGTATTAAAGAATCCGCGGTCAATATCAAATTCTGTGTCATCGACAAGCCCATTGAATTCGATCGTGGCGTTCTGTGCACCAGGAGTTGGATCAAGCATATAGCCAAGTTGAGTGGTTTGTGGCTCTTTCTGCATTTCAACACTTAACTCCGGCACCAGAAGAACATCTGAACTGCTTATTGTTCTGTTCAGCATTTGAAAGGAGAGTATGTTTTGACCTGCTAGGAGTTTTCCCTCAAAAGCAATATCAAATGCCTTCATTGGATCTCCATTGCGCACTTCATTATTAAGATTGTCACTTGCTGTTGAATTGAATGCTGGAGAAGCAGGGGCGCTTTGGCTCAGGATCTGCTGGCCATTGAGGTAGGCGATAACCCCATCTTCAAAATGAAGCTTGAGTTGCATGGATGCGACGCTATTCGGGGTGTCGAGTGTGAAGGGAATCCTGATGAACGCGCCAGGAGTGATTCCTCGCATTGCCGTGAAAGTGTTGCCTCCTTCTCCGATAAATCCGGGGAATCCATATCCAAATCCGATTCCTGTTTGAGCTGTATTCCATTCTGAATCATCAAAATCATTGAGTTGCCAGGACTGACCGATATCAGAAATTGCTGCTATCCATTTGGCACTTGTCGGCCATGGCACTAGGACTTGGGGTTCGGTGACCGGGTTGTCTCTACTGCCTGTGCCGAAGGAAAGACCGTATACTTGCTCTGGGTATTCCGGTGAGAAAACTGAGAGTGGAGAGGTGCCGTTATTGCCGTTTAGTGCAAGGTATTCTCCACCGGCAGAAAGCGAAAAGTTAGCGTGAAGTTCATTTGCCGGATCCGTTCTATCTTTTCCTGAGGCAAATACGAGAAGGTATCCTCCCGGTGATAAAGAGATGTCAGGGAATGCCCATTTGGTCGGGTTGTCTTCGTCATCAGTTAGGAAGTGACCGGAGAGTGATGCCGCGTTGTTACTCGGATTGTAAATCTCGATCCAGTCTGAGTCGTCACCGTCCTGATCCAAGAGCGAGCCATCATTGTCAGCGACAAACTCATTGATTTGCAGTTGAGCCAAGCAGACTGGGGGAAATAACATCACTGCACTCAGCAGGATGGGAAAAATTTTCATGGGGTAATATGTTGTTGGGGTAAGGAAATTTGCTGGGGTAGTTCATTATAACCCAAATAGCCTAGGCGCTCCAGTCTCACCTAACGTTTTGCATCCAACCATGGCATTTTTGGCACGCTGTCGGGATTTTCCTTTGCCCACTGCGGCTTGCTAAACCAGCGAATTGAGGAATATCTGGGATAAGTCTCAAATATATCCCCACCACCTGTTACTCTTGGGTCTGCGGTGGTTGTCAGGTAAGCAGTGAGTTTTTCGGAGAGGTCGTCTCGGATCTTTTTAAAACCCGGGTCTTCAGCTAGGTTCACAAGGCAACCGGGATCTTTCCGAATATCAAACAGTTGTTCCTTTGGGCGCTTGGCAACGGCAAGTTCGAAAAAACCCTTTATTTTTGGGTCATTGCGGCCCTGAATCAGAAAGCTTAGACTTGGGCAGGCGTCAATGTCGTGGTAGCCACCATGCTCGGGTCCCAGCTTGGAACCAGGCTTGCCTGAAAGCTTCCGGCTAGGGCCAGCCGGCCAGCGTTCTGGTTTGAAGTTTCTCACGTAGAGAAAGTCATTGGTGCGGATGCTGCGTTGCGGGTAGCTCAGGGTATTGAAACGTGAGGAGGAATGTCGTTCACGTCCCGAAAAAACCGCCATGCGCGGCTCTTGTTCGACCTTGCCAAGCAAGAGCGGGAGGAAACTTTTTCCGCTTAGCGGAAATTCTTTGGGAGCTTGAATGCCTGTCGCCTCGTGAATGGTTGCAGTAAGGTCTGTAAAGCCTACTAGTGAGTGGCATGTTCGTTCCCCTTTCATTTTTGCTTTCCATGCTATTGCCAGCGGCATGTGGATACCGTATTCCGTGCAGTTGGCCTTGGCATAGGGGAATGGCATGCCGTTGTCACTAGTGATGATAATAAGAGTATTTTCGAGCTCACCTGTTGCTTCTAGAAGAGCAAGCATTTTTCCGCAATCGCGATCAAAGCGTTCAATTTCCAGCGCGTAATCAAGCAGGTCTTCCCGGATTTGCGGGGTGTCAGGTAGAAATGGTGGGACGTTAGCTTGTGCGAGGGTTTTCCCGGCCTTGAGACCACTTCCCTTAGAGTATCCACGATGCGGGTCGGATGACCCAAACCAAAACGCAAAAGGTTTTTTGGCGGGGCGTGCTTGCAGGAAGCGTTCAAAGCCCAGTGCATAGTTACCGCGTTTTACTCCGTAGCTTTTACCTGCAGGATTGTGATCACGCCCACCGGTTTTGTAGTTTCCTGGTCCCCAGCCTTTTCCTGTAAAGCCGGTGTGGTAACCGTTTTTTTGAAGCAGTTCCATAAAGGTTTGGTATTTTGCGTCAAATGATGATGCATGAGTGCCGGCATGCTCGATCATCCAGATGTGTCTTCCGGTGAGAAAGGCTGCACGGGAAGGGCTGCAACCTGGTGCTGGGCAAAAAGCGTTATGGAAGAGCATTCCATCTTTGGCAATACGATCGAAATTCGGGGTTGAAACCATCTTTGAACCATAAGCCGAGGCATGCGGGAAAGACTGGTCATCACTGATCATGATGAGGATGTTGGGTGCCTTGGCCTCGACTGAGGCATTGGCGAAAAGCATAAATAGTAGAATTCGCATTGTATGATGCATAGAGGATCTCTAGCGGAATCCTGCTACAAAGGAAAGCAACTTGAACGGGTGAAAGGAGGAATTGTCTGTTGATGTGGGTATTTGTTTGAGTGTCCTGTTTGTCTGTGTTTTCCTAAGAATGGTGAAATCGACATACAGAATCCTGTTAATTTTCCTTTTTCCCGGTTGCATATGTGTTGCCGATGAAGTGGATTTTAACCGGGATATTCGTCCGCTTCTCTCACAGAATTGTTTTGCCTGTCATGGTCCCGACCAGCATGAGCGGAAGGGGAAGTTGCGCTTGGATACCATGGAAGGTTCCCGCAAGGTGATTGATGAGGGTGACCTGTCATCCAGTGAACTGATTGCCAGAATTGTTTCGAAAGACCCCGAAGAGCAGATGCCGCCGCCTGAGGGGGGAAAAAAACTCGAGGCGGAGCAAGTTGAATTGTTGCGCAAGTGGGTTTTGTCAGGCGCGGAATATAAGGAACCCTGGGCCTATGTGGCGCCAAGAGTTACTCCGCTGCCCGTCGTAAAGGACAGGGAATGGGGCAATAACTGGATTGATCACTTTGTTCTTTCTGCACTTGAGGAAAAGGGATTGAAACCGGCACCTGATGCTGATCCCGTGACGTTGATCAGGCGGCTGCATTTTGACCTGACCGGGTTGCCTCCCGGGCCTGAAGTGGTTGAGGGCTACAGACGCCACGCGGATCAGGAGGCAGGTTATGAGCAAATGGTCGATCAACTGCTCGAGTCACAGCATTTTGGTGAGAGGATGGCTGTGTATTGGCTCGATTTGGTGCGCTTTGCCGACACAGTGGGATACCACGGTGATCAGGACCATAGTATCACTCCCTACCGTGATTATGTGATTGATGCTTTTAACCTCAATTTGCCCTTTGATCGCTTTACTCTTGAGCAGCTGGCTGGAGACCTTCTTGAAAATCCGACAATTGACCAACGGATTGCCACTGGTTATAACAGGTTGTTGCAAACTTCACATGAGGGGGGAGTTCAAGCGAAGGAGTATCTGGCAATTTACGCTGCAGATCGGATTAGGAACCTTTCCGCAGTCTGGATGGGGGCAACCCTAGGGTGTGCGCAGTGCCATGACCACAAGTATGATCCCTACACAGCGAGGGATTTCTACGCGATGTCGGCATTCTTTGCCGATATTGACGAAGCGCAGCATTTTAAGGTTGGATCCAATTCTCTGCCGACTAGGCGTCCACCTGAAATTAAGGTATTATCGCGCCGCGACCGTGAATTATTGGCAGCCCTAGAAGCGACAAAACCCCGCAGCGAAGATATTGAGAAGCAGATTGCTGATGTGAAGTCACGCGAACGGCTCACGATGGTTACCCGAAGCATTGAGCCGAGGGTGACCCGTATTTTACCACGGGGCAACTGGCTTGATGAGAGCGGTGAAATAGTGAGCCCTGCAATACCTTCATTCATGGGGAAGTTAGCGGATGTTCAGGGGCGGGCAACCCGTCTTCATCTGGCTAAATGGCTGACGGATGTCGAGAATGGTAGTGGTGGGCTTACTGCAAGGGTTTTTGTGAATCGGCTCTGGTATCTTTTTTTCGGGGAAGGGATTTCAAGAAGTCTTGATGATTTTGGTGGACAGGGAGTTGCTCCTGATCATCCATTTCTTCTCGACAGGCTTGCGGTGGAGTTCTACGGGGCACAATGGGATATCAAGCACATGGTGAAGTTGTTGGTCATGAGTCGTGCTTACCGCCAGAGTTCTGTTGCTTCCGGGGATGCTATCAAGCATGACCCCCTCAACAGGTTTTTTAGCCGTCAGTCGCGATACCGGTTACCAGCCGAAATGATCCGGGATAATGCCTTGGCTGTCGGTGGGCTTTTGGTTTTAGATTATGGTGGGGGCAGTAGCAAACCCTTTCAGCCGCCGGGTTATTATAGACACTTGAATTTTCCGCAGCGGAAATATAAGCAGCATACTGATTCACGTCAGTATCGAAGGGGGCTTTATGTGCACTGGCAGCGTCAATTCTTACATCCCATGCTCAAGGCCATGGATGCACCCAGTCGTGAAGAGTGTACGGCTCGGCGTCCACGCTCAAACACCCCGACAGCAGCGATGGTGTTACTGAATGATCCCAGTTTTGTGGATGCGGCCAGATCTTTTGCAAATCGTATTATTAGTGAAGGGGGTGCTACCGTTGAGAGCAGGATTCGTTACGCCTACCGCATTGCCCTTTCAAGGGTGCCGGCGGACGAGGAGCAGCGTATCCTAGAAAAACTTTTGCATTCTGCTCGTGCGGAAGTTTCAGGGGATGAGGGGCAGCTTGCGGCATGGCATGCGGTGGCAAGAGCCTTGTTAAACTGTAGTGAAGTGAACACCAGAAACTGAAAATAACTGATCGATTTAAAGATGAAGAATTCACACGCAGAGTCTCCGCGTTCCCTCAATCGTCGCACCTTTCTGGGGCAATCAGGCATTGGTTTCGGTACTGCGGCATTGGGATCATTGCTCGGTGATTGTTTTGGGGGCGCGACAGATGCCAAGGTGAATTACTCGGGCTTGCCTGGTTATCCGAACCTGCCAGTGCGTGCCAAGCGCGTGATTTTTCTGTGCATGGCGGGAGGTCCCTCCCACTTGGAGACCTTTGATTTTAAGCCCAAGCTCAATGAACTCAATGGCCAACCGATGCCGGATTCCTTCACCAAGGGTCAACCTATTGCTCAGCTACAAGGACAAAACCTCAAAGTGCAGGGGCATCTAACCGGTTTTAAACGCCACGGAAAATCCGGTCAGCTTATCAGTGATTTTCTTCCTTGGACGGCCAAAATGGCAGATGATATTTGCATTGTCCGTTCGATGTTGACCGAGCAGATCAACCATGATCCGGCTCATACCTTCATGAACACTGGTACGGCGATCAGTGGCCGGCCATCAATGGGAGCATGGATTAATTACGGGCTTGGCAGTGAAACGGAAAACTTACCCGGCTTTGTGGTAATGACGAGTGTCGGGGGGCGTAACCCGCAGCCGATTGCATCACGTCAATGGTCGGCAGGTTTTTTGCCGAGCCGTTTCCAGGGAGTTGAATTCAATTCGACTGGCGATCCTGTTCATTACGTCAGTAACCCAGTTGGAGTTACCCGTAGCGGACAGAGAAGTGTTGTTGATGCTGTTCAGGCCCTTGATCGTTACCGGAACCAGAAGGTGAAAAATCCCGAGATTGAGACGAGAATTGCTGCTTATGAGATGGCTTTTCGGATGCAGGCATCAGTGCCTGAACTGGTTGATGTTTCAGGAGAGCCACAACATATCTTGGATATGTACGGAGCCAAGCCCGGGGACGGATCCTACGCTTCAAACTGTCTGCTTGCCCGACGTCTTGCAGAGCGCGGTGTTCGCTTTATTCAGCTTTATCATCGTGGCTGGGATCATCACGGGGCCCTGAAGCGCTATATGGATATTTGTTGCGGGCTTACCGATAAGCCCACTTGGGCATTGCTCACTGACTTGAAACAGCGGGGGTTGCTTGAGGATACCCTCGTTATTTGGGGAGGGGAGTTTGGACGGACACCAATGTATCAGGGGAAAGGTGGACCCGGGCGAGACCATCATATGAAGGGGTTCTCGATGTGGATGGCAGGGGGGGGCATAAAGGGTGGGGTTACCCATGGAGCGACCGATGAACTCGGCTACCACTCCGTTCAAGACGTTGTTCATGTTCGTGACTTGCATGCCACGATGCTGCACCTGATGGGTATTGACCATAACCGTTTCTCATTCCAGTTTCAGGGACTCGATGCGCGGTTGACGGGTGTTGAGGATGCCAGGGTCGTGAAACAGATTATTTCGTGATGAATGTTTGGGCGATGTCCCTGACATTGTCTGATCATGAAAAGCGTCGGTTTGCGGATACTGCTGGATTGCAGTATAGCCTTGGATTCATGAGTAGTATTGCTTGCCTTGACCTAGAGGGGGTTCTTGTCCCAGAAATATGGATCAATGTCGCTCAGCGAACGGGTATTGATGAGTTGATGGCGACGACCAGAGATATTGCTGATTATTCGCAGCTTATGCAGCAGCGTTTGGATATCTGTGAAAAAAACGGCCTCGGTATCAGGGAAATAACTGATGTGATTGCGGAGTTGCAACCACTGGAAGGAGCCGAGGATTTTCTTTCCTGGTTGAGGGAAAACTCTCAGGTGATTATCCTTTCCGATACCTTTTATGAGTTTTCCCAACCGCTAATGCGCCAGCTGGGATTTCCAACATTATTTTGTCACCGGCTCGAAATTACCGAGGATGGCAAGGTTACCAGTTTTCAGTTGCGCATGCCTGACCAGAAGCGCGAGGCGGTCAAGGCGCTGAAAAATCTCAATTTTAGGGTAATTGCAGCAGGGGATTCTTATAATGATATCTCCATGCTCAATGAGGCTGATGCCGGGATTCTGTTCAGCCCTCCTGAAAATGTCATTGAGGAATTTCCCCAATTTCCTGTAACAGTGGATTATGCAGGGCTTCAGGCGGCCTTTGAGCAAGTGCTTTAGGCCGGCTAAGCTGAGGTTTGGTGGGGATTGGCTTGTTTCCTTGGTGCGAAACCAAGAGCAGGGGGAGAATTATCTTTCACTTGGGTGGGGTTGAGGGTTTAAATACCCAAAAGGGACAACAAAATATCCTTCAGGAACAAAAACCAATTCGCTAGATGCCTAATATCACAAGACGCAATTTTTTGAGAACAACAAGTGCCGGAGTGCTCACTGGGGTGCCCTTGATCAGTGGTACTAAGTCAGCTCCCCGTATTATTGGTGCCAATGACACCTTAAGGATCGCGGTAGCCGGCCTTAACGGTCGCGGAAAGAGTCACATTGGAGGATTTCTGGGGCAGAAAAATGTTGAGATTGCCTATGTGATTGACCCTGATGAGCAGGTTCTTTCGAGGACGGTGGAAAGTCTCAAGAAGCGAGGACAGAAAAATGTCAAAGGTGTGGCCGATGTGCGCAAAGCTCTTGAAGATAAGAATGTGGATGCCTTGACCGTAGCTACTCCCAATCATTGGCATTCCCTGATGACGATCTGGGGTGCGCAGGCAGGTAAGCATGTCTATGTTGAAAAACCGATGAGTCATGATGTGACCGAGGGTAGGATAGCTGTTGCGGCACAAGAGAAATACGGCGTGGTGGTTCAGCACGGCACGCAGCGGAGAAGTGATGCGAATCTTGCCGGTCTGAATAAGGCAATCAAAGAAGGCAAGTGGGGTAAACTCAAGATTTCCTATGGTTACTGTTGTAAGCCGCGCGGGGGTATCGGGCATAAGGCCCCTGGAGCTCCGCCTGCGAATCTGGACTGGGATCTGTGGAAGGGGCCCGCAGTGATTGATCAGTTTCACGGTAATTACGTTCACTATAATTGGCATTGGTTTTGGCCAAGTGGTAATGGAGACCTCAACAATCAGGGTACCCATCAGCTTGATGTTGCCTGCTGGGCAATTGATGATGACCAAACTCATCCGGTAAGAGCGATGGCGATTGGTGGGCGCTTCCAGTGGAAAGATCAGGGGGAGACTCCCAATACTATGTTCGGCATGGCCGAGTATCCCAATGGGCAGCAGGTTTTCTTTAACGTGCGCAACGTGAATTACAAGGGATACAAACGGCAGGTGGAAAATGAGTATTACTTTGAAGATGGTGGGCGCATTGTTCGGGGTGTCTATTACCCGAAAGGCAGTGACAAAGGGGAGAGAGTCAAGGTGGATAGCGGCAAGGTAACGCCAGGTGGTAACTGGGGAAGTTTCATAGCTGCTTGCCGTGCCGGCAAACCTGAGATGGCTAATGGGAACGCTTTACAGGCCCATTATGGCTGCGTGGTTGGCCATCTGATGAATAATTCCTATCGGTTGGGCGAGGAATTGCCGTTTAACGAGAAAGCTGGACGGTTTGGTGATAATAAGGATGCAGCCGAGCATTTCGGTCGGTTGCATGAAATCATGGGCAAGGGTGTTGGTGTTCCGGAGAAAGATAACTACTACACCGTTGGTCCGTGGTTGAATTTTGACCCGAAAACTGAACGTCACACTGGTGAGCATGCCGATGCAGCCAATAAGCTGTTAAAGGATAAAAATAATGCCGGTTTTGAGATTCCTGATCTAGGCAAAGTCTAGTGCTACGCCTGGTAATTGATTTCAACCTTTTCTGAAGGTGGAGAAACTTATCCCTTAACGTCGTAGCAGTGGATGAGTTCCTGATCGCGTAAATACAGCCTACCGCCAATGACGACCGGGTGAGTCCATATCTTGCCAGCCGGTTTGCGCCTCTCCGTCTGTGGGGAGAGAGTAAATCGCGACTTTTCTTTCCATCCTTCTGTGCTGGCTTCCACCAGTGCCACGGTGCCGTCTTTTTCTGAAAGGCAGTAGAACATGCCGTCTGCATAATGGATCGCTCCCTTGCCCAGTTTGTTAGAACTCCATATTTCCTTGCCGGTTGTGAATTCCTGGCATTTCCAGCCGCCTTTATCGGAGTGGCCATAAAGGTGGTTGCCGACTAGGATGACCCCTCCATGATGGTTGACCATGACTTCATTTTTGTAGACATCTTCAGCCTTTCCTGAAGCACCCAGTTTTACGGCCTTACAGCCAACACCGTATCCAGAGGCGATATAGACCTGATTGTCTTTGTAGATTGGAGTGGGGATCACAGCAGTTCTTCCGGTCCATTCCGATCGCCAGACAAGATCGCCATTCTTGGCGGAAACTCCGGCCAGAGTTTTCTGGAAGAGTTGCACATACTGGCGCTTACCGTCATGTTCGATTGGAATAATGGAGGAATATTGTGCTCCATCCTGTACCCCGTTGCTTTGCCAGATTTTTTTTCCCGTCATCTTGTCGAGTGCTGCGATTGCTCCGTTTTTGCCTCCGGGGGTACAAATTAACTGATTGCCGTCAATTAAGGGAGACTCGCAGTATCCCCATCCCGGAACCTTTCCACCAAGGTCTTTGACCAAGTCAGCTTCCCAAACGATGGAACCGTCTTCTGTCTTTGCACAAACCAGTTTGCCTCGTGCCCCAAGAGCGTAGACCCTGTCGCCGTCGATTGTCGGGGTGCCTCGCGGCCCATCGCCCCAGTTGTTTCTGTAATAAACGCCGATTTGTTTGCTCCAAACCTCTTTGCCGGTCGCGCAATCAATGGCAATAAGGAAGACGGTGGCATCACGTGCTCCCATGGTGAAGAGCTTACCGCCGGATATGGCCGGTCCTGTGTAACCCATGCCAGCATCCTTGAAAACCCAGACTTGCTCAGGACCTCCTACAGGCCACTCTTTGAGCAGACCTTTGTCAGGTGAGTGATCATTGATGTCAGATCCTCGCCAGCGCGGCCATTCGGCCAAAGTGCTATCTTCATCCTTCTTTGCGATTACTAATTGATTGGTCTTGATGAATTGCTGGTCAGATTCACTGAGAAGTTCAATGGCGAAGACAAGGATCTTACCGTCACTGCGACGAACTTTGACCTTACCGTCTTGAAATCCGGTTAATTCCCCCTGAAAGGTTCGTGAACCGTCTGCACTGGTCCATTCGCGGGCGGAAAGGTTGACGGTAATTATTAGTGAGGCAATGAGGAGAGCGAATAAAAATTTCATGATAAGCATTAAATTCTGCCCGGTGCTGGGCGTGCATACAATAAATATGTCGTGTTATGGGTAGATGCAACGAGACGGTTATTGAATAATTATCCTTGAGCGTGGCATTTTGGGTCTGTTACGGGCGGCTCTTTTTCACTCTGCCGTTTATGCCGATGGTTAATGCACCTTGGTTGCGCGGGTCACTGGCACCAAAAAAGAGTCCGTTGATTCTGGCCACGCTTTGGGTTGATCCCATCAGGGAGTGGGTCTTCACTGTGTGGGATCGGTTCTCGAGTGAGGCTAGGGTTTCAGGATTGAATCCGGGTTCGACCTGTACCTCGTCGGGGAACCACTGATGATGAAATCGGGCAGCAGTTGTAGCCTCTCCAATGTCCATTCCGTGGTCAACAAGGTTACATACTATTTGCAGGACTGTGGTAATGATACGGCTGCCTCCCGGGCTGCCTGTAGCCACTAGGTGATTCTTCCCCTTGAAGAGCAAGGTCGGTGTCATTGAGCTTAGCATACGCTTGTTTGGCTCAATGGCATTGCGCTTGCCGCCGAGAAGTCCGTAGGCATTGGGTATGCCTGGCTTGGCACTGAAGTCATCCATTTCGTTATTCAGCAGCATGCCCGTGCCTGCAACCATGATGCCGGATCCGTAACTAAAATTGAGCGTGTAGGTGTTTGAGACCGCATTGCCCCAACGGTCAATGACACTGAAATGTGTTGTCTCGTTGCTTTCGCGATTCTCGAGCTGTGCAAGTCCCGGTGAGACTTCACGGCTAGGTGTTGCTCGTGAAAGGTTGATTTTTTTGGACAGAATTTTTGCATAATTTTTAGATATAAGGGACTTGGTGGGAATTTCGGTAAAGTCAGGGTCACCCAGATAACGTGATCGGTCGGCATAGGCTCGGCGCATGGCCTCAATGCATATGTGCATGGTTTCGGCTGAGTTGTGGCCATATTTCGCAATGGGAAATCCCTCCAGAATGTTGAGCATTTGGATCAGGTGAATACCGCCGGAGCTTGGTGGTGGCATCGCAACCACTCTCCACCCCCTGTAGGTGCCGCCTACAGGTTTACGGATGATGGGCCTGTAATTGCGTAGATCGTCAGCTGTTATAATGCCGCCATTGGCTTTCATGTCTGCAACAATTGCCTTGGCAATTGGGCCAGTGTAAAAGGCATCAGGTCCTTGCTCTGCGATGATTCGCAATGTTCTTGCAAGGTCTTTCTGGATTAGCCTTGAACCGATTGCCGGTGGTGACCCGTCAGGGTTGTAATAGGCCTTCATTGCGGCAGGGGATCCCCGGAAATGACTGCTGCGTGTCTTTAGGGATTCATGCAGATCTTGGCCAACAATAAATCCTTTCTCTGCGAGCTCTACAGCCGGCTGGAGTGCACGCTCCAGTGAAATAGTCCCGTGTTGCTGTAAGGCCAAGGCCAGTCCGCGTACTGTGCCAGGAATTCCTGCTGCAAGCCTGCTTGATCGAGATAGCTTTGTATCCACATTACCTTTATC
>MDTA01113025.1_pt1 | contig 15804 bp, 14 predicted proteins | sample 811151 | NCBI WGS metagenome assembly MDTA01 (sample SAMN05326648, study PRJNA326480) | marine metagenome | isolation source: seawater | place: Indian Ocean: South | collected 2010 | reverse complement strand
TACAGCAAGAAAACTTATCGCTAAACAAAAAGAAAACTATGATATCTTTATTTATCTTGAAGATGACATACTCATACCTTTAAATGCAATTGAATACTGGCTATCTAATAAAGATTTATGTATAGAGAATAATTTAAATCTTGGATTTTTAAGGATTGAGGTTAAAAATAAAGTAGAGTACCTTTCAGACATTACTCAAAAAATAAATAAAACAATTGATCTAGATGACAAAAAATTTGTTATAAATGATAGAACTCCTTACACAGCTTTTTGGATTTATGATAAGTTTGAATTCAATAAATGGGTTGAATCAGATTTTTATGACTTAAAAATTATTCATGGATATAAAAGAAAAAATAGTCGCTTACTAAAATTGTTAAAACTCTCATGGAGTAAAAATCTTCAATATTTACTCTATGATTGGCAACACAGAAGAATTGATAGTGTAATGGAAGCAAATGCTTATGGACTAGCTCATCCTGATTTAAACTGGTATGAAAATACTATAATTAAGCTTGAAAATAATAAAATTGATAAAAATTGTAGGGTATATCATCTCGCAAATACATATGTGAATGAAAATGAGACAGATCTAGGAACATTGAAATTAGAAGACCTATTAGATATTAAATAACTAAAATATTATTGTTTTTAAAGATTCTTTAATATAGCTAATAGGATGCTGGGATTTTAAAAATTTAATACTAAATAAATTCTTCAATAGAGCGTAAAATGAATTTATTTTATTTTTCTTAATTTCAAAATGATATTTCTTATTAAAAACTTGTTTATAATATTCAAAATATATAATTGAGTTTTCCTCACAGCCTCCTTCAATCGTCCAGGGCTTGTGATTTCCTACATAATGGATGAAAAAATTATTTTGTTTTATTTCTTCTAGTTTATTTTCATTTATTTTTCGAAAATTTAATTTTTCTGATAACTCATAATATTTTCCATCAAATTTTTTATTTAAAATATCTTGATCCCAAAATATTATATTGTTTTTATATTTTTCAACCAAGCTTAAAAATTCATCTACTTTTGTGAACAAAAGCCATCGTTGATAATCAATCAACATTACACCCGCATTAAAATAATTATCTTGTTGCAGTTCAAGATTTACAAATAAATCATGATCTTTGTTTTCTTTTATAATCTCGGTTGAAACTGAAATATAAAAACCATCTTTATTCATTTCATTAAATGTTTTATCAATTAATTGAATTGGATTATTTAAACAAAAAACATCGGAATCTAAATATACAACTCTATCTATATCTTTTGGTAAATATTCACTTATAAATAACCTGTAATAAGTTGCTTCAGATACGTTTTTATTTTCAAGGTTTGGATAATTACTTATATCTCTATTAAATTTATATACTTCAACGCGTCCTATCTTTGGATTGTTTATAAGTTCTAATTTATAATCTGTAAAAGTTTCAGGATTTTTATGAATAATATAAACATTTAATTTGATATCATGTATCTTGTCTAAAATTGAATTAATTGAAACAACTGTTTGTGTGTTGTATCCAGAATCAAAACAATATAGTACATTTAAATCCATCATAAATTACTAACTTTAGTTAATTTACCGGGAATTTTTTTTGCTTGACGAACATAAAATTTTAAAACTTTATATTTACTTTGAAAGTACATTTTTATTATTAGTTTTAATTTTTTAAATATAGCTCTAAATGAAGACTCTTTTAAGCTATATTTGAATTCATTATTAACCTTAGTTTTTCTAATGTCTTTAAACCAATTGTCAATATTTAAAGAATCAAAATTTAAATTTTCATCTAATTCTTCCAAAAAATCATTTAAAACTTGTTCACTTAAATTTTCATAATTATCAATAAAAAGTACCGGCAAACCCTTGGCAGATGAATATGTATGATGGTATTTTGTAATAGGAATTTTTCCTAAGTATAAAGCCTCCCAAAGCCTGTGCGAGTCAATACCATTCCCCCATGGAGCTAGTACAAATGAACATTTGTTTAACTGTTCTAAATATTTTTCAACAGAAAGCATAGGTTCATCAATATTGACCCATGCTTTATTATCAAAATAATGATAAAGATTTTCTCTTTCTTTATAATTCGTACTTTTTTTAAAGTTTATATACATATTTGGTTCTAAATTTTTTTTAACAAAATCGGATTTAGTTTTTATTAGATTTGAATTTATATAATTGTTTTGGAAATTATTTGCAATACCTAAAGGTATTGGAATTAAATTTGAAGACTTGTGTTCAACATTTGTAGAGTACCATTCGGAAATACAATCTGGCTTTTGGTTATATATTTTTTCAGTAATTAACTGGTCAGTCTGATGGGTTATAAGTTTAATATTCCTAATATTTTTAATATTTTTTAAATGGTTAAACAAATCTCTTAATACAAGATTATGACAAAATATAACTTGGTTTTCTTTTATTTCAAATTCTATTAACTTATACAGTAAAAACTCATCGGTTTTGTACAACACAATATGTTTATTTAATTTTTTTTCTGTGTATTCTGCGTGAGAAATATATTCCGAAAAAATTAAATCTGATTTTTGTGAAAAATTACTACCTGATAGAACACTCTCACTTTTATCAAGTTCCATAATTGCTATCTTTCAAATCATCAAAAATCTTAAATTGCTGATATAAATTTTTTAGATCTATAAGGAAAAAGATAATAAATACTGTTAATAAAATAGCTTCACTAAAACCGTAATTGAGAGTCTTCAAAAAAACAAAGGCTGAAATAAACCAAAAAGAAATACTTACATAAATTCTTTCTTTTTTGTTATTATTTTTTTTATACATTGTCCTTGAAATAAATAAATTTATTAATTCAAAAATAATGTAAAAGAAAATAAGGTTAACATCATAAATATATGAAAGATAATAAAACAAACCAAGACAACCTATGTAATTCAGAAAAAAGTATAAAAGCAATTTTTTTTCATAATTTGAGAATAAAAGACTCATGAATTTTGGATAATATAGTGATGCAATTGATGAAGCATATACAGAAATCAAAATAATACTGTAAATATTGGGATTAAAAGACTCAAGAAAATAACTTATTATAAATTTATATTCTGTTACAAATATAGTTAACAAGGTTATAAAAGAAATTATTATTCCATTAATATAAATCACCATATTTAAAAGTTGAGTGTTGTCTTTTCTTTTCTCAATATTTACTGAAATTATTGGAGAAAGAAGGCTCGATAAAGAAGAAATAATTGGTCTTATATTATTAATAATTAGAATACCTAGTGAGTAATTTGCGATAGTTTCATTATCTGAGAATATAGTCAAAATAATAAATATAACATTTAAAAAAGTTACCTGAAGTGTTTTCAAGATAAATGCTTTTGAAGTATATGATATGTTTTTAAAGTTGTCGTCAAATACTCTAGAAAACAAAATTGATTTAATGATATTAAATATTCCTCTTTTGTCGTAATTTAATACATTTAAGAGAAAGGTAGATCTAATTATAAGATTTGTTAAAAGTAGATAATATACACTAAAGTCATTTATCAATAAAAAGTAAAAAATAATTAACCTAGATAGCTTGAAGACTACCAACTCATATAAGTCAAACTTTCTAGTTTCATTTAATGCAAGTAAATATTTCGAAGAAATCTCAATAGATGCTTCAACTGTAGTTAACAATGAAATAATTATGAAAATTATGTAAAGATTATTTGCATTAAATTTCTCAAAATATCCAACATACTCAAGAACGAATAAAACTAATAACCAAATTGTTGTAAGAGAAGATATAGTTTTTATGAATTTATATAAATAATAGTCCATCTTTTCTTTAGTAAAGTTTGGAAAATATTTCTCAATATATTGGACATAAGTTAATTGTCCAAGTTGTGAAAATATATAAATTAAAGAATTAGCTACCCCCCAAACTGCAAATTGAAAAATATCCAAAAGAGAAGTGATTAAAAATAAATTAAGAATTGTAAACAAAGTTCCCAAAATATAGGAGAAATATCTAACTGTTGCTGCTTTTCTTAACATTTATTTCAAGTTTCTTTTAATATTCTAATTATCTATTTGTTAAATTATTAAAAATTATTTTAATTCTATAGAAAACTCGTATAAAAATATATAGAACAGGGATGAATCTTAAATAAAAAATAAATGTATAAGTTTTTAATTTTTTACTACTATCTGAATGTATTTGGATGTGCTCACCAATGTAGCTATTTTTTGGAGGTAATTTTTTCTTATTAATAAAATATCTATTGAACATTTCATTCCAGGTATGGCAAACATATGAATCTTCTAATAAGAGTCTCAAGTTTTCTTTTTTATTTTTATTATTAGTAAAAAATAAACTAAACTCATCAGCACTAATTTTATAAAAATACTTTTCATCTAAAGTTTTATCCATAATTCTTTTATCAAGAAAAACATCAGAAATTAAATCTGGGCCTATTTCTCCCCAAAAAAAATTAAAATTTTTCTCGTGTATTTTTTCCCAAGTTTTCTGAATAAGGCCTTCCAGTACATCTTTTTTCTTAAAATACAGTACAGAATTTCCTGTATAGTCTTTATATTCTCTCCCGATAATAAAATCATTTCTACTAGAAAGTTCTATAAAATCTTGAACATTTTTTATACAAATACAATCAGCATCGAACCACCAACCCCCATATTTGTTTAGTAGCTCTAGCCTAAAAATATTTGCAAAAGAAGCCATACTTGATTTTTGGTTTCGTTGTCTAAATTTTCTTAATAAAGATACATCAAGAATCTCTTGTGCATTCTTAATATTGAACTCTTTCAACTTATCTAAATTATTATTTTGATTATTAATATCTTGATAGGTCCAAATGTTTACTATAAATCCATTTTCTTTAAATGATCTAAAATTTGATAATTCATATTCTGATAAGTTACCTACCCAGAAAAAGTTTGCTTCATTTGATTTATTATCTACGTCTTTCAATTTTTTATCCAAGACCACTTCTTTTTGTTAGATTGTTAAATAGGCTCGTGTCAGTTGCAATATTATTCAAATTAAACTTAAATGACTTATCAGATTTCCAAGGATATCTTTGAATTTTGCTCTTTTCTTGTTTAAACAGCATGCCTGGTTCACCAAAAGATACTGAATTAAAATTTTTATACAAGTATTCAAGCTGCTCGTCCTTTACATATCTTCTCATTCCAAATGGTATTGCAAAGTTTGTTGGATAAATATTTAAAGAATTTAAAATAATTAAATTTTGATTAATTTCATAAAGAAACTCTTCTTCATTTATGTTAGTTAAGGTTCTATGGCTGTGAGTATGAGATCCAATTTCGTGACCTTCTTCTATAATTTTTTTTGTTCCACTTTTATCAATTAGTTTATTCTCATCAAAACACTTAATATCAGATAAAAATTTCTCTTTCGGGTCTTTTGTGTATTGAATAGAGTTCATAAAAAAAGTTGCTCTAACACTAAATTCCTTAAAAAGTGGAAGTACATTTACCCAACTAGAAAATCCGTCGTCAAATGTAATAGCTAAATCTTTATCATTATTATTTATACTTTTACTAAATTCAGTAACTGTTGAAAATTTATAGCCTCTTTTTTTAAAATATTTAATTATTTTTTTAATGTCTTCTATCTCTTTAGAATCTGTTTCATGAAAATAAATAGAAATTTTATTAGGTAAGTTTCTTTTAAATATAATTAAATTTATTAAACGAACTATTCTTTGTAACAATTGTTTTAACATATTTAAATAAGATTACATATAAATATTTCTTAAATATCTTTCAAGAAAAAACAACTTCCATATTCTTTGTCCGTTAATTCTTGATTTATTAATAGACAATATTTTAAGTATGTTTTTGTTAAAACTTTGTATATATTTACCATCTTTTAATGTATCTTCGATAGTGTCTAAATTATTATATACCCAGCCTTCAAGATTAAATACAAATCCTTGTTTTTTTCTATCTAGAAATTCATTATCAAAGTCTTCTGCTAAATAATTTTTCAAAATTTTTTTTGGATTTGAATTTTCATAATAAGAATTATCAGAAGTAAAAATGTATTCAATAAGCCTGTGATCTAAAAAAGGAGACCTTACTTCTAGAGAGTTGGCCATAGATGTTCTATCTATTTTGTGAGTCATCATTTCATATAGGTATAATTTATAATCGGATATTAACAACTCCTTATAAGAATTTTCTGTATTCCCCATATAGTTGTCACTAAATTTATTTTTTGGTTCTAGATTTAAAATTTTTAACAATTTTAAATCTTCAAAAAATGAAGAGTATGATCGTTTTAAATCATTTGATTCACGTAAAAATCTGTTTCCTGTACCAAGAAATGATGGATATAAATTATACAATCCAGAAAGTGAAGATCTTAGTGTGCTTTTATATGATAATGTTTTATTTAATCTTTCATAACCACCTAATAATTCGTCACCTCCATCACCAGATATCGCAACTTTATAAGCTCCAGATATTGCTTTACTAAGAATATATGAAGGCACAGTAGAAGGATCCGAATATGGTTCATCAAAAATATCTATTGAGTCAAAAATGTCTTGATTTGGAATCGTAGAAGCTATTTCAGACTTTGTATGGTTTGTATTGTATTTATCAATTACTAAATCGCTCCATTTAGATTCATCATATTTTTTTTCAAAATTTGTAATTGAAAAAGTATTAATTTCTTCTACATTCATATCATGCAATGCTTTGATAATTGAGGTCGAATCTATTCCTCCTGATAAAAAATTTGCAACTGGAACATCAGACTCAAGACGCATTTCAACAGCATTAAAAAAGATGTTGAAAAATTCTTCTGAATCAAATTTATTATTGCTTATATAGTTTTCAATTTTCCAGTAATTATAAGCTTTTTTTTCGAGTTTATCTTTTGAGAAATCAACCTCAACAACAGAGCCGGGTTCTAATTTGTATACATTTTTAAATAATGTATTTGGAGAAGGAACTACACCAAAGTTTACGTAATTTATTAGTTGAACATTGTCTAGTTCTTTTTCATTATTAATTTTTAACAATGATTTTAAGTTTGATGAAAATGATATATCTTTTATTCCTATGTTGTAATATAAAGGCTTTTGTCCGACTCTGTCTCTTATAAGATATAATTTCTCATTTTTAATATCAACAAATGCTATTGCGAATTGTCCAATAATTTTTTGCGCAAAACTTGTTCCAAAATATGAAAACCCATTTAATAAAACCTCCGTATCAGAATGACTGGTGTTAAATTTGATTCCTTTTTTTTCTAATAAAATTCTTAATTCTCTATGATTGTAAATTTCCCCATTAAATAAAATCATTGTTTTAAATTCTTTAGATACCATAGGCTGCATGGCTTTATCAGATAGGTCAATTATTGAAAGTCGATTAAATAAAAATGAATAAAAGCTATTGCTTTCAAAAGATTCGAATTCTGAAAATTGCCCCTCAATTTTTTTTAATGCATCTGGCCCTCTACATATATTATGTTGATTTGCTAATTCAAATTTATCAGTTGCAAATGGCTCGTTTGAAATTTTCCCTAAAAATCCACACATTATAAAGCCCTATACATTATCTTTTAAACTAATTAATTCGTCTGAATTTATAAATCTTTTTCCATGCCAACCAAAATGGTGTGTTTTGTCAAAAAACTGATCTTTACCTTCTTTTTGCATCTTTCTACCTTGCAAAGGAACCTCGTATGAAAATTTCAAGGCTAAATCAAATGGAGCAAATTTTATATTTTTTTCTATTGCTTTTTCATAATTAACTAAACATAAAAAAACATCTTCCGCTATTCCATTACAAGATTCAAAACTTGAAGCATATTTCAAGAATTTTTTACTTCTTAAGCTAAAGCCTCCATTCCCAACTCTATTTTTCTTTATATTTTTTGCTGCATTTTGATATTTTTTATCAGACCATCTTCTTCGCCAACTATATGTTGTGGGCCATGGTGCTCCTATGTAATCATATTTTAAAAATTCATCTGACCATAGGCCTGAATTAACTATATAACCATCGTCTTGAATTATTAATACGTGGTCAGAAGAAATATATTCATTTAAAGTAAGCATAAAATTGCTGTAATCGTCTAAATTATTGAACTTTTCTATATTTATTACTTTATGATCTGAAGATTTTATCTTTTTATCAGTAAATAAAAAACTATTATTAAACAACAAAGAATTCGTTGAGTAATCTAGGGCTTTAATTGATTGATCTGGTGTTAAGCAGTTGATAGAAACTATATCTATTGGAATTTTTGTTTTTTTGATATTTTTATTATCAACACTCATCTAACTAAATTCTATTATTTAAATGTATATAAAGTCTATGAATTAATTATTAAGTTTCTATGTTTTTGAAAAAGTTATAATATTATTCACATATGTATAAGTCAGATAAAGCTATAACCTATGTTTTTGGAGCTGGAAGGCTAAGTAAATTAAATTCAAATTCAATAAAAGCTCGGGAGTTTTTTTATGGATACCAGCATTTGTCTAAAAATAATGATCTAGAAATTATTGAAATGGACTTTCCTAATAATTCAAATAATCAATTCTTAAAGTATCTGGACAAAATTCTTAGAAAAATTACAAAATTTCCAATTTATACGAAAGATATTTTGCACAGAAAAAATTTTAAAATTCTAAAAAAAACAGATAAATTAATAATAACTACTGACCTACTCGCTCTTTCAATTTTGCCATTTTTATTAGTTGTTAAATTATTTAACAAATTAGATATTTTTATAATCGTAATGGGACTTTTTGGAAGACAATCAAACAACTTAATAATTAAATTGTTTCAAAATATATATATATCACTTTTAAATTCAATTACTAAGAGTTATATTTTCCTTGGAAATGGAGAGTTTAAAAATGCACTCTCTCTTAATCCAAAAAATTCAAATAAATTTAAGTTTCTATCTTTTTGCATTGATACAGAATTTTGGAAGCCAAGCAATAGCCCTTCTCAAGAGAAAGAGGGTATTCTATTTATAGGAAACGATGGAAAAAGAGACTATAAATTAGTTGAAAAAATTGCTGAATCACTTCCAGAAATAAACTTCACGTTCATAACAAGTCAAATTATTGAGAATTCTCTAAGCAATGTTAATTTAATAAAAGGTAGTTGGGGTAACGAAATATTAACAGACGAAGAAATTAGGAAATACTATCAAAATTCACGATTAACAATAATTCCACTAATAGAAACATTTCAGCCATCGGGACAAAGTGTTGCATTACAATCTATGTCTTGCGGCACCCCAGTAATGATTACTGATACTAAAGGTTTTTGGGATAAAGAAGAATTTATAAATAACAAAAATATAATTTTTGTTAAAGAAAACAAAATTGACCTCTGGGTTGGAAAAATAAAAGAATTTTATTATAGTGATAAACTTTTAAAAAATCTTTCAAATAATGGAGTACTTACTATCAATAATCAATTTAAACTCTCAAGATTTGACACAAATCTAGAAAAAATTATTTATGAATAAATTTTTATTAATAATATTTTCAAGCTTATTAGTATTTAAATAATGTCAATAAAAGTAATAGTTCTTGGTAGTAATGGTTTAGTTGGAAGTTCTGTAACAAAGACTCTTTCAAATTCTAATTATGAAGTAATTCCTTCAAATAGAGACGATACAAATTTATTTAATTTTGATGAAGTGAAAAACTTGATTAAAGAAAAAAAACCTAACATAGTAATTAATGCTGCTGCAAGGGTTGGTGGTATTTATGCAAATAACACAAAAAGATCAGAGTTTTTAATCGAAAATCTTAAAATTAATTTAAATCTTCTTGAGGTATGCATCCCCTTCCCTGATATTAAAATTATTAACTTAGGTAGTAGCTGTATATATCCATTAGATGCAAAAGATCCGATTAATGAAGATTCATTTATGGGAGGAAAATTAGAACCTACAAACTCTCCCTATGCAATGGCCAAATTAACAGCTATTGAGCTAGGAAGGTCATTAAATTTACAGTATGGTCACAAGGTAATTAATTTGATGCCTACTAATTTATATGGCCCTAATGATAACTTTGATTATGAATCCAGTCATGTAATCCCCGGCTTAATATCAAGAATGAACCACGCAAAAGAGAAGGGCGATAAAGTATTTAAAATTTGGGGTTCTGGGAAACCTTTGAGAGAATTCTTATATGTGGATGATTTATCTAGCTGTATAGATTTTATTTTAAAAAATAATATTGAAGTCGATTTAATAAACATAGGAAGTGGAGAGGAAATATCAATACTTGATCTTGCCGAAAAAATTAAAAAAGTAATAGGCTACCATGGAGAACTATCTTTTGATGATTCTAAACCTGATGGAAATCCAAGAAAATTTCTAGATTCTTCATTAATTAATAAACTTGGTTGGAGTCCAAAAATAAGTTTAGATGAAGGACTTAAGTTAACCTTTAATTGGTATCAAGAAAATAATTAAAATCTTAATATTTTTTAACTGGGTTTTCCCAAGTAGGTTTAATAAGATTATTTTTAAGTAAAACATCTTCTTGCTTAGCTATCTCAATATCTTCCTTAACCATCATTTCTACAAGTTCTGTAAATGAAGTTTTACACTTCCACCCCAATTCCTTTTGTGCTTTTGAGGAATCCCCTAATAAATAATCCACTTCATTTGGGCGTAAATATTTTTCGGATGTTTGTACATATTCAGACCAATCAAGACCTACAGCTTTGAAAGCTAGCTCTGCAAACTCTGAAACTTTGTGTGACTCTCCTGTTGCTAAAACCCAATCATCTGGCTTTTCATGTTGCATCATTAACCAAATTCCTTCAACATAGTCTCCAGCAAAACCCCAATCCCTAGAAGCTTCTAAATTTCCTAGGGTTAGCTTATCTTGAATCCCCATGTGTATTCTCCCAACAGCTCTGGTAATTTTTCTAGTTACAAATGTTTCACCTCTATATGGAGATTCATGATTAAATAAGATCCCATTTGTACAAAATAGATTATATGAATCTCTATATATCTTTGTAATATCATGAGCAAAAACTTTTGAAGCAGCGTAGGGGCTTTTTGGATCAAATAAGCTATCTTCATTTAATTTTTCTTTTGAGCTGCCTCCATACATTTCTGAAGAAGAGGCTTGATAAAATCTGACATCTTTATCAAGATATCTAATAGGCTCTAAAAGAGATAGCGAACCTAAGGTTCCAACTTGACTAGTAAAGATTGGATTCTTGAATGAAACTGAGACATGAGATTGAGCTGCCAGGTTATATACTTCATCTGGTTTAATTAAGTTAATTAAGGAACTTAATGAAGCTGAGTCTAATAAGTCGGAATAATGTAAATTTAATAATTTTTCATTAGAGTATTCAGAAATTAATGGATCTATTCTGGAAGTGTTTATCGAAGAAGATCTTCTAATTGTGCCATGTACTTCATAACCTTTTTCTAATAACAATTTAGATAAATAATAACCGTCTTGTCCAGTGATTCCAGTAACAAGTGCTTTTTTCATATAAAAGTATCTTAATTAGTAAGAAGTTATAACTAAATTAAATTTTTTCATTTAAAATTAATCCCAAAAATGAGTAATAAACAAAAGGGAACCTAACGCTTTCCATTGACGCATCAAAAAAAGATGTCATAAGTACAGGTGTTATGTATAAAAGAATATTTATATTTCTATATTTTTTATACCAATACAAAAGAATGCTGAGATGAAAAATAGTTACTAATAAGGGTTGTAATACTCCCCCTCTTCCTAAGCTGTAAATTATAAAATTATGTGGATTTTCATTTGTCCCATCTGAACCTGACCTCTCCCAATGGTTCATAGCAGGTAATTTTTCATTATATCCAAACCCTTTATAGAATATATCATTCCTTCGCTCGCCTTCAATTCGGACAAGATAAGATCTGTCATCTTCTGTATAATCTGAATAATAAAATAGATCTCTTGCAACATCTTGCCAAATTTGAAGCCTCCAGTTTGCCATCATTTCTTGAGAGTAGAGCCTTCCATCCATAATATAGAAGGAGTAGAAAATATCTCCTGTATTCTTTTCGCTAACTAAACTATTTAAATTTTCTTGAATTGTTGATGCTGAAAGAGGCTTATCTACACCAAGCTGATCATAATTTTCTTCACCAACTTTTGTAAAATTAAAATTTCCATATATATGAAAAGATGAAATAAAAAATAATGGGATACAAATAAGTACCAAAAGTATTGTTTTTAACTTATTATTTTTGATAAAAGAAAAATAAAATAAAAGATTAAAAATAATAAATAAAACTGCTGGGAAAAAAGCTCCCTTACTCTTATATAAAAGATATGGTAAGTAAATTGCACTTGAAATAAGATAATAAGAAAAATCTTTAATTGAATTCTTGTAGTAAATTCTTAATATATAGTTTGTTGCTATATAAATTACTAACAAATCGGAAGCTTTTACAAAATCAAACTTATCAGAATTGTTAATAAAAAATTCCATAATTATTTTTGGAAATCTTATTGTGCTTAAAATATACAGAAGTGGCAAGAAAAAAGGAACCATCCTTACAAACCAATTATCATTTAGGTCTTTCATTATAAATAACCCAATGTAAAGAAAACTAAAAGTCCATATATAAGAACTACTTTTAAATGTATAGGTATTCAGAAAAGAACCACTTGTTAATAATACTGTAAGAAAAAAATGGAATACTATGGCTTTCAAAATATAGAAATTAAGTTTATCAAATTTTACTGGCAATCGATCATACGGTAGAAACAATATGAAAATAGAAATTAAAAGACAGAGCAAAATTAAATATTCACCAATTCTATAGTTGAGTATATATAAACCCGTAAATGAACGTCCAAATAAAATAACAAAAGCAAGAAGTACAAGATAGAAATTTTTAATATATATATGAATTTCCGATTTCTTTTTTGTTAGCATTTCAATTAACAATAATGCTTTTTATTTTTAAATAAACACGTTTTATTAAAGTAAAAAATTTGAATAATATTTTATTTTTTGTTAAGAATCTAAGAAAAATATTTTGTATTTGAAACTTTAATTTTGAATGTATTAAATATTCAAGATTTGGTTTTCGTAGTTTAATTATTTCTTCTTTTCTACTTATTAAGTCATAAAATAAATCTTCATACTCATTACACATTTTTTCAGCATTATATGGATAAGAGTGCATTTTGTTTTGATAAATATCATAATTTTCTATGATTTTATTGAGTTTTTCTTCAAAGTCTTGTTCAGTGAAGGAAAGGCCAAAATTATTACAAAATTCTGGTATTCCTCCACTTTTAATGTATAAAATTGGCAATCCACATTGCCCCCCCTCAATGTGATGATTTCCTGAAGGTTCATTTATTGATGCTGTTAGATATAAATTGTTTTGTTTTATTGCGTCAGCAAGTTCATGACCAGATAAAGGACCGATTAACTTTGTATTTTCAAAACTAAATCCTTTTGGTGTATTCCCAATGAATGTAAATTCAATTAAATCTTTGTAATGTATTTCTCCAATTAATTTATCTAATTTTGAATATATATTAAAACCTTTGTTCCAATTATTACCCCAATGATGAGTTACAATTTTTAACTTAGAGTCTTTTTGCCAAGGTACATAATTATTCATATTAAAAATATTTTTATCTGCACCACTCATAATTACTAAATTGTTATTATTTTTTATTCCCTCATTTTCATATATGTTCATCAACCAAGAACTTACAAATACATTTTGATCAGCACATTTATTAGCTTCTACAAAATATTTATTCAATCCTTCTGTTCCTTTTCTTTCGTCACATTCATTAAGTCTATGAATAACAATTGCTTCATTGTTCAAATATTTTAAATAATTAACTACTTGTTCATGGCTATAAGTTGATGATTCTGAATCTTTTCGTGGATCAGTTAACAAAATTATATCAATGTCGCTATCGAATAAATCATAAGTAACTTTGTGGCCTTTCTGGATTAAATGCGTTGAGAGGTTTTTTACAAATAAGTTGCCCCCACCCCATGGGCCTTCAAATATTTTTGCTCCAATGCTAACTTTCATATACATCCTCAAAAAAATTAATAAAAGATTCGAATCCTTCTGGTATTATATATTTTTGAACTTCTCTATATGCATGTTCAACATTTGGTTTTGCATTCTTATACTCTTCCATGGTGAATATCGATTTATCTGAAAGAATTTGGTTTGCTACTCCAACATCCGTGGATATGATTGGAGTTTTACTTAAAGCACACTCTAAAATAGATTGGGGACCTCCCTCTACTCTTGAAGCTACTATATAAAGATCTAAGGAGTTATATAATTCATTTAACCTTTTATTATCAACCATTTGAAAATATTCAAAAGATATTTTTAGCTCGTTTAATTTATTAATAATATAATTTCTTCTCTTTCCTGTGAGAACAACTTTTAAATTTTTATTTTCATAATCTAAATTTTTTATTATTTCTATAAAATTATCAGGTCCTTTTTCAAGTTTTGGACTTTTATTATCTGATCCTTCAGTATCTCTCTGAAATGAACCAATAGCAAAATCATTATCTTTTATATTAAATTTCTTTCTTAGTGATTGATTGTCTTTTATGTTAAAGAATTTTTTACTATCTATCCAAAATGGTGAATAAAAAATATCTTTTTTGGTTAGCTGTTTTAGTGTGTTTTCAGTTTTCTTTGAAATAATATGATAACGATCAACCAATTTATCTAACTCACTAAACTCTTCTATATTAAATTTTTTGTCATCAATATGGTGAATTGTGCAAATTACTTTTTTGCTAGAAAGATGTTTTTTTGATAATTTTTTCCAGGTCCATGGTGAAATAATCCAAATTAAATCAGCCTTAGATAATAAATTTGTTGAAATATTTTTATTATTTTCTTTCCACTCTTTAACAAATCTATCAACTACCCAAGATTCTTTCGGGGAATTTATATATATTTTCATTATTTTTTAACTTTTACAGGTTTTATTTTTTTTCTGACACAATCAGCGTAATACTTTTGATCTTCTTTTTGATTTATAGAGATATTTCCTTTCATATTTAAGTAGTAAAGAGGTTCTTTAAAAACCTTTATTCTAAAATTTTCATTTAATAGATCCGACATAAGCTTGTAATCTTGTGAATAATAAAAGTCTTCATTGTAAAGCCCAATTTCTTGAATCACTTTTTTTTTGATTAATAAAGTTCCATGAATAAATGGATTCTTTATTCTCATAACTAGTTTTTTTGGTAAATAGAAAGACTTTGATGGAGTAATTTTATTGCTTTCTAAAATATAGGCTCTGGAAGAACAGGCATCTAAATTATGTTTTCGCAGAAAGGTTAATTGTTTTTCAATCCTTCCTTCAGCACTTACATCGTCTGCGTCTTGCCTAGCAATATAAACTCCTTTTGATTTGTTAATTAATTTATTAAGCGATCTTGTTAGTCCAATATTTTTATCATTCCTAAATAAAGTAATATTTTCGTAACTTTTGTCAAAATCTTCGCAAATTCCTAAAGTTCTATCAGAAGAAAAGTCATCAACTAATAATATTTCTAAATTTGTATAAGTTTGATTTAATAAACTGTTTATAGCTTTTTCAATAGTTTTTTCAGCATTATGAGCACTCATTATTACAGAAACAAGACTATTATTCATTATCTTTTAAAGCCTTTTCAAAAGTTTTAATCATTTTATTCTCGTCTAAATAATTTAAAATAAATTGTTTATTTTTTTTACTATAAGTTTCAAGCATTGTTAG
>MDTA01075760.1_pt1 | contig 15809 bp, 11 predicted proteins | sample 811151 | NCBI WGS metagenome assembly MDTA01 (sample SAMN05326648, study PRJNA326480) | marine metagenome | isolation source: seawater | place: Indian Ocean: South | collected 2010 | reverse complement strand
TGCGGTGTTCATCCCCAGGCGAGCACTGGTGATGGCGGCTTCACAGCCCGCGTGGCCGCCTCCGACGACGATCACGTCGAAGGATTCGGTGGGGGCGGCGCTGAGACTCATCGCATCATTATCGGTTGTAGGTGTCTTTTCGGACTCGCCTTGAGGGTTGAGGCATATCAGGGATGGATGAACCGCCCTCAATAGTTTCTAGTTGGAAAGATTGTTTCGTTGGAGCTTTTGGAGAAGAGTCTTCGATGAGAGGGGCAAGGCGTTTTTGTGTTTTTCAAGACCAAGGGGGGGTTGGCATAACCCGTTATGGAGTTGTGAACAGATCAGCTAGTTAATTTTGCATTGGTTTGTTTTGCATGTTTGTTGCTGCCATTTGCGGTTCATTCTGCATGTTGTTCCCTTAAGGCAAGTATAGTGAGCCCATTTGTTCAGGCCAACAAGCCGATGGAGATACTATTAGGGCCTGGTTTGTCATTATTGACACCAAATACGGCTTATACTTCATATTTGAGCCTCGCAAATTTCTCATTGGCCTTAACATCAAAAGGTTAAAGCCCCATTGCAGTATCTTGTATTTTGAGTCGTGAGTGCTCCAGGAAACTTTTCTCATCACCAATTCCCCCCTCACGATGCATATCAGCCCAGTGCCGCAGACTCAAGATTTCTTCAAGTTACTAATTCAATCGACCGAGATATCGATTTAAGCGAAGTTTGGAAAGCCCTTAGACGTAGGAGAAAAATTGTTGGTGTTGTCGCTGGATCAATAATATCCGCTACAGTTTTAATAGCAGCGTATCAAAGAATATTTAATCCAGTTTTTCTAGGTTCTTTCACTTTATTGATTTCCGATCCAATCAGCAATCGTAGTAATTCTGTTGGTGCTGATGATGGCGCATTGTACGCAGATTTAGCGATTAACACTACTAATACTGACATCCCGACACTCATTGAGCTTCTTAAGAGTCCTTTGCTTCTGAACCCAATTGCGGAATCTTTTGAACTCAATCCAAACGTTTTGTCACGAAGAATAAACATATCTACGGGCGGTGCAACTCGCAATGGCGCTGATGGGGTGTTGAAGGTCAACCTCATGAGCCGCAATCCTCTAGCCGATCAGGCCCTTTTGGAAGCGATCAGCCAGACTTACTTAGAAGCCTCATTGAAGCAACGCCAACAGCGTGTCACTGATGGCATTGACTTTCTCAACAAACAGGCTCCTTCACTGCAGGCCAGAGTTGACGCTATTCAATCAGAACTTGCTGAATTTCGGCGCGAGTACTCGTTACTTGAACCCAGCACCGAGGGGGCTGCGCTGAAACAGCGCCAGGCAGAACTTTCTGGTCAAATTTTGTCGCTCGAAGCTGAGCGCAGCCGATTGGTTCGGGTTCGTAAAGAAATTGCTAGTGGAAATCTCAGCGCTCGAGGTTTTCAAGAAGCGATTAGTACTGGAGATACTTTGTCAGGCCGTGGTCAAGGCTTAGCTGTAAGTGATGCCGACCAGAGTTTGCTTCAACAACTGATTCAAGTAGAAACAGAACTCGCCAAAGCGCGTTCTACATATCAGCCCACTTCTTCGACGGTGTTGAGCTTGCAAGCTCGTTTGAATACGCTTCAACCACTCTTGCGCAGTCATCAGCTTGAAGCAGTGGATGCGGCTCTTAATCTCAATTCTGGGCGACTTCTCACTGCACGTGAGCAAGAAGCCTCACTCAATCAAGAATTCCTTCAGAAACCTGCACTTATCAAACAGTATGAAGCCTTACAGAGTCAATTGACTTTGGCTCAAGATAATCTTGCTGGATTAGTGAGTGCACGCGAAACATTTCAACTGGAAATTGCACAACAATCAGTGCCTTGGAGGATCATCAGTCCTCCCAAGATTAATCTCAATCCAATTAAACCTTCGGTATCTCGATATCTGGTTTTTGGTACCGTGTTGGGTGCTGTCGTAGCTTGTGGTGCAGCCTTGTTACGCGACAGACTAGATCACGTTTTTCACAATCCAAAAGATGTTAAAGATGATCTAGGATTGCCGTTACTCGGCACAGTCCCGCATGTTGAATTTTTTGAAGGTGTTAGAGATGAAAAGCGTTTTATTTTGGAAGAGCTAGATAACTCCGGCGAAACAAAAAATTATTTATTTGATCCTAAGCGTCAAGGTAAACATAATCATTACGAGGAATCATTTCGCAATCTCTTTACATCTCTCCGCTTTTTAAATAGTGATCATCCCCTAAAGTCGATTGCTATTACAAGTTCTTTGCTCGGTGAGGGTAAGTCATTGGTGAATGTGCTTTTGGCCAAAACTCTTTCTGAAATGGGACAGCGAGTATTGTTGATCGATGCCGATTTACGCAAACCACAAATTCACTTACGATTGGGTCTCAATAATCTAAATGGTCTCACCAACTTTCTGGCGAACGATAGTCAGTCATGGCATAACCTGATGCAACAAGTACCTGGTCATGACGAATGGTACGTCATTACGGCAGGTTCTCGTTCTCCTGATCCAGCACGCCTGCTGAGCTCCATGCGTATGCAGAATTTAGTCAAGGAGATTTCTGACAGTGAAGAATTCGATTTGATCCTTTTTGATACCCCTCCAGTCTTGGGACTTGCTGATACTGCTTTGGTTGCCGAACATTGTGATGGTGTGATTCTCTTGGTTAGCCTGGATTTAGTTGATCGTGGCCTTCCCAAGGAAGCTGCGAACAGAATTATTTTGAGTGGCGCTCCGCTTCTCGGAGCTGTTACCAATGCGATTATGCATGAGGTAAGTTATAGTGCGTATGGCTATAACTATAATTATAACTACAATTATAACTACAGTTATAATTATGGGTATTATATGAATGACTCGCGAGGGCAAGAAAGTCCTCCGAAATCAAATGTACAAAATAAAAAAGAGGCAGGAAGTCTGGGGCTTAGGCTTTCTAGGAATGCTCGCGCGCTACTGCGCTGGATTGATAGCTGATGACAAATATTCAATTGATTCATATTTGTGCATGGTGCAGATTGATTAGATCAATCAAGACATTATCCTATTCCGAGAGTGCTAATAGATCTGAAATATTTTTCGCTTTTCCGGATGGTTCGGATGTCAGTTAACCACAGCATTATGCTTCTTGGGAAAATGAGCTGATGTCCCCGTTTTGGACACTGTTGCCGCCGATTCAGCTCACGGAACCCCTGCAATGGGAGCTACTAGAAAAGCCTGTGCTTCCAATTCTTGCGGAGCCCCCTGCCACCAAGTTTCAACCACTCACAGTCGAAGAAATTGATGCCGTAGTAAACCGAACTCCGCTTAAACCGGCTGATTATGAAGCTCTGCTGCGTCTCTCTCCTGCAGTGCCAACGACTAACACTCTGGCACCGAGCAAATGGCGTGTACAGTTCAGCAACATTTCGCCATTTGACCCTGGCGTTGCAGGCGGTACAGGCAATCAAAACTATTCTCTCAATCTGGATGTGGGTCTTAGCGATAATCTGATGCTGTCTACCTTTGTGACCCAGGCCGATGACTCTCTTTCGAGACTGATCAAAGGTTTTGATAGGCCGATCGCAAATTTTTGGCAAAGCTATGGAAGTGGAGTTCGCTGGCGGTGGCTGCAACATAAAGCTTGGGCAGCTGCTATCAACGGATCACTGGAAGCATGGGACGTGAGCAGCGGTGGGAAGTATTCGTTCAACCCTAATGACACCGGCAGCAGCCCTAATATTTTTAATGATTCTGGTCAGCGAGTGTCCACTAAGAATCTCGTGGGTTCGTTCAACGCTTCTTTCAGCTGGCAACCCAATTCCACTTGGAACTTCAGCCTTGTTCCAGGCATTAGTTTTCTTCCTGCCAACCAAGGTGCTGACCAAGGCGGTGCTGGAGAGTTTTATGGCACCACCCCTTTTGTAAGTGCTGGGGTTCTGTTCCAACCGATTCCAGAACTTGGACTGTCAGCCACTATGGCCCAACCGATTGGGAGCGGCACTAACAGCTTTGATTCTGATCTTGTGTTTTCACGTGTTCCGATTTTCTCGGCGGGCTTGAATTGGGATCTCAATCCACGTATCGGTTTTCGCGGTCTGTTGACAAATGGTTTCGGTGCTACTCCCGCTACAGCTTTATTGACCCTTCCTTCTGCCAATCGTTTGGGGTACAACCTCAGCTTTGTATTTACAGCTGATGCACCCGATACTCCCCAGGTTCCTCTCACCAAACGGCAGCGTTCTTTGGCCCAAGGAGGGCTCACTGTGAATACAGCTCTCGTGCCATCTGATGATGAGATCGACTTGTGGGTGAATGCAGATTCATTAGGTAACATTAGTAGCTTGTTTGGATACTCGCTATCTAATATTTTTCAACTGCAATTTGCCAGTACTTTGTACGAAACTTCTTTTGATGCTCCGCTTAAAACTAATGACGGATTTTTTAGCTGGAGGCTTGGAGGAAAAGTTGTTGCTTTTAGTCCTCTACGTGGTGCACCATTTTGGAGTGCTGCTCGCATTACTTTGGGAAAAAGTACTGACCTCTTCAATAATGCGCAGGAAAAAATCTCTGGAAATGGTTATGTGTTTGCAGAAGCAATGGCTACTTGGGAAGTCAGTTCAAATTTGGCCTTGAATTTCAACCCAAAGCTTTTAAACAGTGCGGCAGGCCAGCTATGGGGATTCGGTGTCAGTTCTAATCTGCAATTAGCACCCGGATGGCAACTGATCGCTGAGGTGAATGCTGCAGTTAACAATTTAATTAGTCTGGATCAGTTAATCGTAGATCGAAATATTGACATTAATAATTCGATCCTAACTAATGGTACTATCGGACTCCGTTTGCAGGTCAATGATCGTCTAGCAGTAGAGGCTTATGGGAGTACAGCGGCCTCCTTATTGGATGTTGGGCAACTTTTGAGCTCCGATCAAGTGCGCTGGGGCTCTCGACTGATAGTTGCTTTTTAGTAACTTGAGTAGTTTTATTTTTTGAACCAAAAACTTAAGTATTGGTTGACCTGAGCGGTTCATCTGGCATCCTAGATGTCGACAATTGGTGTGCCCAAAGCATCCTGAATAAATGATCGACGGCGATCACAAAAGTATTTTTAGCATTTTCATAGTCCAATTAAATTGCAGCAGCAATGTATCTCAGCAAAAAGTCCCGGTTCACTATGAATGTTTACCTGTGCTTGTCTATAGTAATTAATGGTTCGAAGAGCTGTATTGCTCAAAGTGTGAATGGGTTCTACATCACAATGTATGACTTTCCGCATACTGTACACAAAGCTTTTAGAGGCTTGTGGATACATGTCGCGCATGTTAATTCAGTTCCGATCAACGTCGTATTGAGTAAGCCTGCATAAAACATAAAATTAAAAAGCTAGATGAAAAGAGATGCTTTAACCAGATTAGTTTTTTTAGACAGAGCAGGATCTTCGTCTTATTATCATTCAAATTAAATTTGAGGTTTTGGTTTACGGACACTAATATTTTTTGTAAATAGCATACATATTTTAATTATTGCGTCTGCTTTATTAATATGCATTTCCAGTGCGAAGACGAAGAAAAGTCTTTATCAGAATCTTCAAGTCCAACATTAGACTCCAGTCACGCTGATAAGCAAGATCAGCATATATACGATTTTCCATATCAGATAGCTGTTTTGTTTCACCTCGCCATCCACTGATTTGTGCCAAGCCTGTTATCCCAGGTTTGAATGCGTGCCGTTGCATATAGCCGGGTATAATTTTTCGATAGAGTTCGTTGTGCTGCACTGAGTGGGGTCTTGGCCCCACTAAACTCATTTCTCCAACCAAAACATTAAAAACTTGCGGGAGTTCATCCAGACTCCACCGTCTCAAGAATGCTCCAATATCGGTTACCCGCGGATCATCAGCTGTGGCTTGCTTCATTACTTCTACATTAGATTCTTCATGCGTGTACATGGTCCGAAACTTATAACACTTAAACGGCTTTCCGTCTAGACCATAACGATCCTGTTTATAGAAGATTGGTCCTGGACTGCTGAACTTTACAGCTAATGCAATTCCAATAAGTATAGGTGCAATAAAAACAACACCAATGGTTGTAAATAGCAAATCTATCGTGCGTTTGAGTTGCACATCGAGCAAGCTTTGGTGCCCTCCCCATAGGTCAATGCAGGGCTGGTCACCAATCGAATCAAGCATAAATCGCATGGTTGGATGATACCAATTTGGTGCATAAACGACAGAAGTTGAAATATCTCCAAAGAGTGAAATCATTTGATTTATACTCTGCTCATCTGTGGAAATATGACTAAAGACTACGCGATCAACTTTATTCATTTTGAGCCATTCTTTAAACTCTTTTTTTCCACCTCCACAGGGTGGAAAAGCCTCAATATGGAATTTTTTACTGACAGGGAGTGGCGAAAACCAAGAAATAACCTTGAAACCTATCCATGGATTATTTATGATCTGCTGAGCAAAAGATTCTGCAGCACATGGAATACCCCAATAAACAACCGATCGACTATTAAAACCCTGACCTCGATAAAAACGAAATATTTTTCTCAAAAGTACATGGGAAGCATTTAGCCATAGCCAGCCACTTATTGCCCAAGTTGTTGTAGCGATTCGCGAAAAAGATGCAGTACTCTTATTGAAATAAGTTGCTAACAATAATATACCTAAAAGAATGAACCATACCGAACTGATTTTTCGAAACAGCTTCAATAATGAGCGGTGGCGATAGCTAGAGTAAATACCTGATCTGGGAAGTACAATTAAGGTGGTTAACGTCACAAGAAACCATGATGGTATTGATGCAAAGGGTGTTGACCAAATTAGGCGAGGCTGTAAAAGTACAAAAAGACCAGTAAGTACTATTGGGTCGAAAATGCGTTGTAAACGTGATATATCCTTGGCGTGCAAATGCAAGAGGCCATTAAAGAGCTTCTTCATGTGACCTCTGCTCTTGGCCAAGAGTCTCTTATACTAGGGATAATTTAAAATAAACGTGGAAAAAATACTGCATCATTTAAGACAAATATTGAAGTCATTGGCAAAGAGCAGTTCTTCTAAAGCTGATTTTGTACTTTTAAACGAAAAATCCTTACTTTATATTAGCTTTTATGAGCTACCAATACAAGATTACAGTAATAATCATATCTTTTAGGAAAAATATTATTTAAAAGCACAGATAGTAAGTTGCAAGGGAGCACAAAAAATATTACTATTAATAGCCTTGTAGTAATGTTCTTTCTAGGGATTAAATGTTGGTAGCCATATGCAATAAACATTTGAGCAATCGCTAGAAAGTAAGTTGTTGTTTTGATGCAGTGACGAACTTCGAATCCATGCTTCTTTAGAATATCTTTCATTCCAAAGCTTGTATATCTTGCAAAATCATATGGAGCTTCATGCTCGTCCCAAGCGAATGGAACTGAAATCAAAAAAGTACCATTTGGTTTTAAAACTCGATTTACTTCGTCTAGAAAAGAAGATATATCGAACACGTGCTCTATCACTTCAAATGAAACTACATTACTAAAACTTGAATCATTGAAAGGAAGATTTTTCCCATCATAATAGACATCTACCTTGCTGTTAGAATGGTTGTGTCCAGATTCTTGGATATCAACACCTATATATTCACTGACATTAGAAAAAAGAGATTCGTAAGGTTTCCTACCACAACCAATATCTAACAGTCGCCCTTTAGCTACCGGTGCAAATACAGATATATTGATGAATAAACCTCTCCTAATTATAAAATATGGATTAAATATGATAGAAGGCCATGATGGCATGAAAGATTCTTTCATAAGATGTCTTCGAAAAGTAGTAATTAATCGATGGTATATTTTAAACATTTTAATTGTTAGTTAATTGCCGAAAAGTACAGAGATGTAGTGAAAAGCTTCCAATCTGCTTTCCACATGACGTCAATGATGAACAGATGAACATAACTTAATTGTAGCAACAAATCTGCAGCAAGCAGTTTTACCTCTGTGTGGCCCTGTTTTAGTAGAGAAACTAAAAGCTTGAAATCATCACTCAATTCCTTTGTGCACTAAGTCAGGAGGAATACTGTAAATTTAATCTTTATGAGTCAGCTGATATTAGATGCTTTTCAGTTTGAAAAGCATCTTTGTATACTCCTCACACAATTGCTTAATTGCTAAAATTATAAATAGACTGTTGGTTACAAGATACCTCTTCCATAGACGACGAGGCTCGGAACAAAGGCGGAAGAACCATTCAAGTCCATTGTTTCTCATCCATAGAGGAGCCCGTTTACTCGTACCTGAATAAAAATCAAAAGCTGCACCCACCCCTAGCATGACAGCGTTAACAGCCATTCTTTGTTTAGACATCCAAAATTCTTGCTTGGGACAACCTAGTCCGACAAAAACAACACCTGCACCTGAACTATTAATCCTAAAGGCCGTGTCAGAAAACTCCTGTTTAGATAATGGTCTGAAGGGTGGCGATTCAGCTCCAGCAATGATCAAACGCGGAAATTTATGATTTAAATATGTTTTTAGATTCGTCAAGTTCTTTTCAGTACTCCCATATAAATAGATTGATATGCCAATTTTTTGGCAGTGCAAGCACAAGTCAATCATAAGATCTGGACCTGACAACCGGCGTTGATAAGCATTTCCTAATCGTCTGATCATCCAAGCTACAGGAGCTCCATCAGGTAAAATTAAGTTGGCAGAATTAACAGTCTTCAGGTAGCTATGATTTTGAAAGGCAGATACAATTACATGCGTATTGGCAAAAACAACATAAGCTGATCTGTGACATGTCGCCCATGAAATAATTTTATTGATTGCGACTTGTTTTGATAATGAATTCACACTACACAGGATGACCTTTTTGTAAGTTAGATTTAGCATATTAAATCTTTGCGATGTTAATTGACGCCAAGTAAATTTCTATCAACATTTTATAGTTTGCATTAGGTGTGTATTTTGACAGATATAACTTGCGCGCATTATTTCCTAAAACTCGCAAATGAGAAGGTGAGTTGAAAGCTTTTTTTACGGTGATGGCCAAATCATTTGAATCACCTGAATTAAATAAAAGTCCTGTTTGGCCTTGCAAAATACACTCTGATAGAGATCCAATGTTTGATGCTATTACAGGTAAAGCCGCTGAGTAAGCCTCTACGATAGACATAGGAAATCCTTCATACCATATTGATGGAATAATTAATGCTTGTGATTGGTTCATTATTCTTAGAACATCCTTGGATGTAATTTTGCCAACAAAAGAAATATTCGGAGGTGCGTGAGCTTCTAGCCACTCACGTTCTGGACCATCTCCTGCAACGGTTAATTGTATATCAGATACAGATCCCCAGGCATCTATTAATGTATGCACCCCTTTTTCAATTGACAATCGACCAACGTACAATGCACCGCAACGTTCTTGATTTTCAGTAAATATTGTATTAGAGATAAAATTTGGTTTGACCACTATTTGTTTTTCATTAATTCCAAAATCTAGGAATTTTTTCTTAGCAAACTCGGTTAATGCGATGAATCGTGTTACGTCTTTTCCCCATATACCTTTGGTATTCGCTCTTCTTTGCATTAAAACCGCTGCAAGCGAGCCTAGAAAAGACATCCGATAGCATCGGTGAACGACTCCCCAAAATGAACTACCTTGGAGACACTTTTCACAAATTTGATTATTACGCAGTAACATGCCCCCCGCACACATTAAACGGTAATTGTGTAAGGTTTGTACTACAGGAATGTTTTGCTTTGATATCTGTACATGAATAGCTGGCGAGAGAAGTGGAAAAAAATTATGTATATGAACAACATCAGGCTTTTCTGAAACCAGGATATCTCTAATCCAACGTGCACTAGCATCTGAATATGGAGCTCTTAAAAATGCTAACAGCTTTGACAACCAGCCCTTTATTTTTTTATTGCTGACAACATAGATTGATACCCTATGGCCTTTAGATTTTAACAGTTCTAATTCTTGAGAAACAACAGAATCTTCTCCACCATGTATTTGATATGAGTTATGTAAAATTAAGATTTTCATTTTATTCAAAATAAAAGTGTTAACAAAGAGAAGTAAGTGTACAGATATAATTTATGGATCTTCAAGATGATATTATCTTATTTGTTATTAAGCTTAGCATCATTTAGAAATATCTGCCATATATCTGTGAGTAAGAAAAGTACGTCTGTATAGGCTCAGACCACTACTGACTTAATTGATTAATTTGCTGTCTATTTTCAATTAGGAATACCGCCGCATAAATCATTAGTGCAAAATATACAAATATAGGTTCCTCCCAATATTGATATACAACTCCTAATGTAAAGTAGTAAGCGCCAAAGAATAATGAAAAGTATTTCGTGCGTTCGGTTCTTAGGGAATTGATAATTTTGAAGAGTGCCATAAGGTAAAATGCTGTCCCTATAAATCCAACCTCGCCTACAAAAGCCGCCAGAGAAAAGGTTAGAGAAAATAAACTAGAGCCGGTAGAGGTGTTAGTTACATAATTAGATTCCTGAAAATATAAGATTTTATCGGTAAGTGGCGAGATGGTGATGAATGATGGATCTAATAATCTCGCATAATCAGGAAGCATTAATGCAAGGCGTGAAGAAACCATGCCTGGTCCTGCACCAAATAAGTGCCCTAGAGTTGTATCATTTGCTCTACTTATTATTTCAAATATATAGAATTTTAACTCTAAGCCCAGTAAAATAAGATTACTTTGATCAATCCAACCTATTTTTAAATAACCATATATGTATGCCCAATATATAAGAATAATTATTGTTGTTGCAGTTGCTGTTAATCTAATTCTACCTTTAATAGATGATCTGTTTCGAATCAGGTACAATATCAACGGAAAAACTAAGCTAATAATCACGACTAAAAAAACCTGTTTACCGTCAGAAAGAGTAGCGGAGAGGAGACAATATATTGTCAAAAATAGTCGTCGCCACGGCTTTAAAAAAGCATTTGGTAGTATTCTTGGATAAAAATATACTGTTGCAATATATAGGATTGTAATTGCAGTAAACACATGAGCTCCATTCCCAAGACTTATAAATAAACCTCTTACAAAATCTGGCGATTTTACGTAGGAGTTTTGAACTATCGCAAAGGTTGATCCTAAAATAATTACCGTTACTATCCAACGTTTGATTGCATTGTAGTAGCTGGGATGTTGAATCCGCATAACAGACCAAGCTGCAAATGCGGCACTATTGATACCAAGAAAGATGGTCACATTAACCCAAGATACGCTGTTAATCAAAGCTGAGAGTATTACACATAGAAAAAATGTAGCAGAATAGATATAGTACATTGGTTTCTTCCTAGTCAACAAATCATGTGCTGAAATAAGCAAGAAAAATAGTAGCGGCAATTGGCTTAAGATTGATATGGAAACAACTCTTCCATAAAACACAATGAGGAAATAAAAGATGAAGATCGAAAAAGACGACACAAGATTAATTATAAGAATGGTTTTTTCTAGTATTTAGGCCAAAATCTATAATGGCTTCACTTAGACATGCTTGGCCATTATATCAAATGATAGATCAGCATGAATAGACGTGCTCTAAATCGTTGATACATTTATTGGACTTTAAGTATGTAGAAAGCAATATTTTTCTTTTCGAATGATTATAAGTTATGGATATTATTACACAATATAATCTACTTTTAGTATTAATTCCTATATCAACCACTTATTTCCTAATATTTCGTTCATACAAGTCTAGTGTAATGATGACCTCGAGCAAAGACAAATAATCTTCAATTTGACTATTGTCAAGATGCGCAAATGTGTCATAAAATTGATTGTTTAATAAGCGTGAATTAAAGACCAATGATTTCCTGAGTAATTTGTTTACTTGAATGCAATAGTACATTATATCATAGCAGGGTAAGGAATCTAGTTTGCTATATTCCCAATCTAATGCGCATATAGTTCCTTTCGATGTTATTTTTAAATTCCATGGCACAAAATCTCCATGAACAACTGATGAATGCAGCCAAAAATTAATTTTTTTTTGAGTCAAGACACTGCAACTATCGTGAATTTCACGCCTAAATACACATCCATCTTGAACTAGCTGTCTATACCTACGTAGTGTTAGGTCTCTCGTTTTGCCAACGCTTATTAATCTGTTTGAATTTATCAGGGTACGAATGAATCTGTAATGCGCATGTGTTAAATGTATAGGAGCTGGTGATCCTTTTAGCCATTTTTGACAAGTTGAATCACCTATATCTCTGTTCTCAAACGAATGTGGATATATTGAAGAATCAACCCCTGAGCTCTTTAAATATTCAAGTACCTTATATTCGTTTTTAATGCTTTGCTTGGCTAATTGAGTGAGTGGAATCTTTGCAACATAATTTGGATACCCACTCTTCTTGTCAAAGAATAGTATTACCAATTTTTGATAACTACTTGGAGTACCCACATAGATCACAAAAGAGTTATTATCGTTGTTAGTTATTCTTTTTGCCAACGATGAACTGTCATTAATATATATATAGTCAAGTTTAGGAATTTTGTCAGATATCTTTAGATAAATAGCTATACATAAAAATCGCCAAATAATTGAATAAATAAAACTATAAGGAGTCCAATTGGCGAGAATGTGAATCACAGTCCTTTTATTTGTTGGGACTATCCATCGCAATCCATGAGACTTTGATGATATGCATATAAACTTTATGCTATTACTAGATTTCTTTTTTGTGCTAATATCTAATGATAATGTTTTCAATAACATTAAAATCTGTCTTTGTTTGCGATTATTCATTCTTGTCGGTATTTTCTATCATTTTCGATAGTTGATATTCTTTTTTCCCAAGTCCACGCTTCTGCCTCTTCTATGCACCTTGCGGAATATTCAGACCAAACTATTTTGTTAGAGCTTAGCGTAATTATTGATTTGGATAGTTCATCAATAATGTTTTTGTATGATCGTCCATGTACATCAATTGAAGCACCAATATTTCTGTTGATTATTGTTCCTGGACCACCTTGTTTCAGGCAAACTACTGGTAACCCAAACTTTAACGCTTCAAGAACAACAAATCCAGCTGAATCATGTAAACTTGGAAAAAGCAAGATTCCATGGGATTTATAAATATCTGGCATTGACTCGCTTTTTTGCCACTTTACCCATGACAAATTTGAATGTACCCCTATTTTAATGGCATATCTCTTTAATTTATTTTCTTGTCGGCCACTACCAACTAACGTCATAGTTAGCGATGGATTTCTGTTTAATGAGCATTTAAAGCAATCTAGTGCCAATACTATCCCTTTATACGGAACAAGACGTCCAACAAATAGTATTCTTTCTCTTCGATTAGCTATATATTTATTGTTACGCGTATCTTTACTTGTATTGTTCGTGAGGCCTATTTGCGAATAACATTTTGCTTTGTCTTGAAATTTTCTGGGAATTAATTTTAAAGTTTCAGGTGTAGAAACGAGTATATATTTTGCTTTTGCGAGTGGTAGATAAAATGTTGGATCAAACTTTAATATTAGTAAATTCAGGTCTCTTATGCATTCAGTTATTAAAAATAAAAGACCATTTTTTAAGCGCATCCTGAACGGGGATGTTTCGCCTCCACCTATTGGACCAAGAACAAAAGGAATACCTATTAACCACATCCAACTAAAATGTCTTACTGATGCGAATGTAATATGGTGAACTAAATGAAATGATCTTTTCTCATGTAGTTTTAATGCGCAAAAAAACGCACCTATCTGCCAACAGAAGTAATATGGCAAAATCAGCTTAGACTTTTGCTTGATCCATCGTAAAAGATATGGGCAATCATAGAAATAGAAACTTAGACCCTCAATATTAATCTTATATTCCTCCATATATTTTTCAATGCTGGTTTGGTTGTTTGTTCTAGTAAGTACAGTTACTTGATGCCCAAGTTTGGCTAACTCAACACCATAATTCCAACCTACGGCTGGTTCTGAGCCCTTAAGTGGCTCACAAGCATAGGCTGACAGTAAAATGTTCATAGGTTATATTAATTATTTTTTGGAAGGTAATATCTAGTTTTTATTATATTCCATATATCATCTAAAATATCTGACGGATGTTGATTTGCATTTATCACATATGAATTTGGAATTAGTTTTGCAAGTTTTCTGTATGCATAGTATTGCCTTTCATTCTCTCTTGCAGAAACCTCAATTTTTCTTTTTCTTAAAATGTCAGGTTTTATATCTAAAATAAATACTATATCCAGATCAGGTGATAAATTTATAAATTGCATAACAATTTTTTGGGGCAGCTTGATGCGATATCTTCGGGGATCAGCGTAAATATCATAAATGTACCTATCCCAGACTGTGATGTATTGATATGAGGCCCTTAGGTTTGATAAATGTTCTAAATAATACATAATGACAAATCCAAATAGTTTTATTGCAGAAAAAATATTATTTCTTGGGGGCAATGAGTGTGGGTTTGTTGTATGTATTTGATTTTGGAGATGCGAATTATCACAACCAATTATCTTTGGCCTTAAATGCTCGTATTTGACTCTATTTCCATTAAGTGCTAATTTTTTTCTAAGATTATTTATCAAAGTTGTTTTGCCTGACCCATCCGGGCCTAAGACACAAATGCTAGTAATACTTCTTGATTCTCTTGATTTAAATAAATTCATAGTATTAAACTATTGTCTTTGTTTGGTAAGTATAAGGATCATTCAGCTGATTTTAGTCTGCCTAGAGCTTGTGATATTGCAAGGTTTGGCCTGAGTGAGCAAGAGATTATAAAAAATCCAATCGCCTTAACTATATTACCCGAAGCATAGAATGACGCTGCCCTTTTGTAGAATAAAAATGCGTAGTCGTGCCTAAAGACCGAGAATTTCCTCGCTAGAGATTGGTTACTCATATACTGATTGAACTCGTGTATTGATGGTTCTGGTTTTTTCTCTGCTCTTGCTTTTTGGCACATGCGCACCCATCTGTACATTTGCCTTGCTTTCAAAGCAGATTCAACTGAAACAGACGATGAATGAATACGATAATAAGTAAGAAATTCTGGTTGAATCAAAATCTTGGCTCCTTGTTCCGCTAAACGTGTCCAAAGATCAACATCATCTGATGGCCAGAATTGACCTCGGTATCCCCCAGCTTCTATCAGGGTTTGTTTTTTGGCAATTACGCCAGGGTGTGGAATCCCAATAGGCTTTCCCTGGACAACTGTTTTTTGCACCTCAGCCCAAGATGTGTACCTGGATTTATTTGTTCCGATTACCTTTGATCGGCTATTAATTAGATATACATAAGAACTTGCTACTGACACTGATGGATTTTCTCTTAAAAAGGTTAACTGCTTCTCTAAACGATCTTCTGTCATCAAATCATCCGCATCAATTCTTACAATAATGTTTGATTTTGCAAGTTTTAATGCAAAGTTTAGGGAAGCTGCCATCCCTTCGTTGTTTCTACTAATAAGCCTAACCCTATGATCCATTATTGCATATTCTTCTACTATTCTCTTTGTTGTATCTGTTGACCCATCATTAATTACAATTACTTCGAAATTGCTCATTGATTGAACCGAAATGCTTTTTAGCGTCTCGATTATATATTTTTCTCCATTGAATACAGGTATAATTATAGATGCTATCGGTGTCATAAATTAATTCAGCTAGACAAAGTTCTTAGTAGATGACTTGGTGTTTGATGCAAGTGGAAAATGCCATCATTGTGTACCATTATTATTTATTTTAGCTACGCAATTGACCCTATCAGTATAAGTTCAAATTACTAATTGGGTGGTTTTATTCGAT
>MDTA01170752.1_pt1 | contig 15810 bp, 14 predicted proteins | sample 811151 | NCBI WGS metagenome assembly MDTA01 (sample SAMN05326648, study PRJNA326480) | marine metagenome | isolation source: seawater | place: Indian Ocean: South | collected 2010 | reverse complement strand
CTGGCCAAACAACGATCGGAACCTGGCCAGCAACTCGATATTCCATTGCTCCTTGAGCAGGTAGAGACGTATCTCTGCGAACTCAAAGAAGCTCAGATCCGCACGGGTCTGCATCGTCTTGGCGAACCGGCGGAACCCTCAAAACTGGCTGAATTACTGCTGGCCATCGCACGTTCTCCGGCACCGGATCGGCCTGGGCTCACCCAATGGATGGCGACATGTCTTGGTCTTCGCTGCGATCCATGGTGCGACGAGGATGGAGCACGTCTCGAACCGGAGGACAGCCACATCCTGCAGCGCTGCGGATGTGAATCACCGCGTCGCTTGAGCGATGCCGTCGAGTGGATTGAAGCGCAGGCCACGGAACTTCTGCTGGTGTTGACGCAGGACATGAACAGCGCCGCTGGTGCGGATTCGACCTCACTGCTCCCTTGTTTTCGCAAACAACTCGAATCGAGTCCCTTACCGGACCCTCTGCAGTTCATCAAGACGGATCTCTGGCCTCGTCTCACAGCATGTGCACAACGGGAGCGGGATGCACTGCTGGCGGCTGCCCACGGTCAGCGCGTGCCGGCTGGTCCGTCAGGTGCACCCACCCGCGGGCGGGACGATGTGCTTCCGACGGGTCGCAATTTTTACTCTGTGGACCTGCGAGGGCTTCCGACGGAAGCGGCTTGGGATCTTGGTCGGCGCAGCGCGGAGCAACTGGTGGAGCTCTATGAGCTGGAAGAAGGCGAACCGCTTCGCCACCTGGCTCTATCCGTCTGGGGAACCGCCACCATGCGCAATGGTGGGGAAGACATCGCGCAGATGTTCGCTCTGCTTGGCATCCGACCGGTCTGGGATGGTCCGACCCGACGCCTGGTGGATCTGGAAGTGATTCCTGTCTCGCTGCTTGGTCGTCCGCGCGTGGATGTGACCTTGCGCATGTCCGGCCTGTTCCGCGACGCCTTTCCCCAGTTGCTGGGCTGGGTCAACCGCGCTCTGGAGATGGTGGCTGCACTGGATGAAACCACTCAAGACAACCCTTTAGCCGCACTCACCCGCGCCAGTGGCCCTCAGTCCCGGTTATTCGGTTCAGCGCCGGGTGCCTATGGAGCAGGCCTCCAGGCCTTGATCGATTCCGGTCAGTGGGAGCGACGTGACGACTTGGGAGAGGCTTACGTGGCCTGGAGCGCCTGGCGTTACGACGGCACTGCTACAGCTCATCGCGATCGTGATGGTTTGGAATCGGCTTTGAAGTCCGTCCAGGTGGTTCTCCACAACCAGGACAACCGTGAGCATGATCTGCTCGACTCTGACGATTACTACCAGTTTCAGGGAGGCCTGTCGGCTGCTGTGTCCAAGGTCAGCGGCAAAACGCCCAGCCTGATGTTTGCGGATCATTCCCGTCGGGAACGCCTACGCATCCATGCATTGGACCGAGAGATCGACAAGGTGGTGCGCAGCCGCCTGCTCAATCCCCGCTGGATTGAGGGCATGAAACAGCACGGTTACAAGGGAGCTTTTGAGATGGGGGCAAGCCTGGATTATCTGTTTGCTTATGACGCCACGACAGGGGTGGTGCCCGATTGGTGCTACGAACAGATCGCCGAGCGCTGGCTGCTCGATGCTGATGTGCGTGCCTTTCTGCTCAATTGCAACCCATGGGTGCTCCGGGACATGGCGGAACGCTGCCTTGAAGCCTCAACACGCCAGCTTTGGAGCGATGCAGATCCATCCCAACTGGATGCACTCCGCACGGTGCTGCTCGATTCCGAACGTGCCGTTGAAGCCGGTGGCCTCAACGGCTAGAGCAGACTCAGTTGTTGAGATCGCGCACCATCGCCCGGAATGGATCGATCGATCCGGCTGCCGTGCTCTTGCTGCTAGAGGCCGGGGATGAGGCCGTGACTTCTTCCTTGGGCTTCAACTCTTCCTTGCGTGCCACGGGGGCTGCATCCTTCGCTGAAGGCGTATTCACACCGGCCTGGGTCAGCGCACTTCCTTTGAGCTTCTGATCCAGTTCGGCCTGGGTCATCGTCTCGGCAAAGGTCTTCTTCACGGGTTTGGGAATCCCGTCTTTGATGACACTGGTCTCTTCGCGAACGACCTTGACGTCGCCGAGGCCCTCACTGCGTGTATCAACCTTGAGGTCCATGGCATCCACCTCAGTGACCAACTCCTTGCCACCGGGATTGTCGAGAGTGCCGGGGAAGGTGCGACGGATCGTCTTGGCTTCGCGCATGTAATCGCGATTCCCAAGGGATGAGGAGCTGTCGCTGTCGAGGAAAAAGGCTTCAGGCTTGGGTTTCACTGCCTTCGGGCCGCGCGATGGCTCGTTTTGATCCGATTTGGAATTGAGCAGACGATCGAGGAAACCCATACCCACGGTCAGGGACGTTTGTCGAACTTAGCGACCTTCCAGGTCAACCCCGTGGGTGTCGGTGCCACACGTACGCAAAAGGCCAAGGTTCTTCAAGCGTTGGTCGATGGCTTCGCACACCACCGGAGACCAGCTCCAGCGGGGTTGCATCTCGTAGTCATACCAAGCCTCACCGCCATCAAAACCAAGGTCTGCCGCTGCATCAATCAGCTCTGAAAAACCCAATCGATAGCGCGCTGGATGCGCAAGAATCGCCAATCCACCGGCGTCATGGATGGCGCCACAAACACTGTCTGCCCGCAGTGCTTCTCCAACCGCAGCATCACCGCGGTTGTAGACCGCCAGAGCTGGATGGCCGTGTTCGAATCCGAGTGCCAACACATGCACGAGGCAACCACGGAGGATCGCGCTGATCTCCATACCCGTCCATAGCTTGGGAACAGGGAGTCCCTGGTCTTGCTGTTTGGAAAGCCAGTCCTGCATGGGCGCGTAGGACGCACTCGAATGGTGATCCGTCACCGCCAGGTGTTGAAGGCCATTGGCGCTGGCCTGGCGGATGAGATCGCACGGTTCGAGGCTGCCATCACTGCAGAGCGTATGGCAGTGAAAATTCAAGTCGCCTGGACAGCTCTCCGGACCGATGGTTTCCAGAACTGAGGTCAGTGGGTGGCGATTCAGGACCATGGGCTGGTTCAGCTGGATGGTTCGGCAGCAGCGGCTTCGGCACGAAGTCGACGCCAGCGGGCATAGAACTGAATTGAGGCTGCCATGAACACCACCAAGCCCACGATGAACCAGGTGGCAGCACTAGTGGGGAATTGGGTCTTAAACACCACCAGCATCACCACGATCACCAACAGCAGCGTGGGAAGTTCATTCAGTGCACGCAGCTGCTTGCCGTTCCATTGGCAGGTTCCTGACTGCAGCTGGCCCATTAACCGGTAGCAGAAAACGTGATAAGCCAGAAGCGCAGCCACAAACGCAAGCTTGGCGTGCATCCAACCTTGTTGTAACCAGGAGGGCTGAGCGATGAGCAGTCCGATCGCCATGGAGACCGCCACCACCATTCCTGGGGTCGTGATGATGTTCGCGAGACGCTTCTCCATGAGCCCGTATTGCTGCTGAAAGGCCATGCGCAGTTCAGGAGCCAGCTCTTCGGCTTCCACGTGGTAAATGAACAACCTCACGAGGTAAAACAACCCTGCAAACCAAACGACCACACCGACGATGTGAAGGGTTTTAAACCAGAGATAGGCCTCGGGAGAGAGCGTCATCGGAGCGATTGAGGTGGGGGACCTTGGGCAGGCATCAATTCAGGGATTCAAGGAACATCCCTGCACGGTGCTGATGAGTGTTGAGCACCTCTGGTGCCATGCGATCGAGGTTGCGAGCCATCATCGCCAGGCGGTACTGGCCACGGAAAAAGGTCTCATGCCTCTTGATGAAACTCCAAAACAATCCATCCCAGACATCGCACCACTCGCCCTTGCGGTAATCCGACATCTTGCGGACATAGTTGGATCCCGACAAATAGGGCTTGGTGGTGAATAAACCCGCGTCAGCGAACTGGCTCATGCCATACACATTGGGAACCATCACCCAGTCGTAGGCATCCACGAACAACTCCATGAACCAGGTGTAGACCCGAGTCGGATGAAAGCCACATAACAACATCACATTGCCGAGCAGCATCAACCGTTCGATGTGATGGCAGTAGCCGGTCTCGAGCGCATGTCGGATGGCATCGTCGATCGGAGGAAGTCCCGTGGTTCCCCGGTAGAACGCCTGGGGAATGGGCCGGTCTTCGAACTCCCAGAAATTTCCATTGCGCATCACAACGCCATGGCGCTTGTACATCGCTGCCATGAACTCTCTCCAACCGATGATCTGGCGGATGAATCCCTCAAGCGAGTTGAGGGGAACGTCACCCTCTGAAGCCCGTTCAAGGGTTCGGTCCAGAACCTGTTGCGGTGTCAGCAGACCGATATTGAGCATGGGGGTCAGCAAGCTGTGCCACATCACCCGGTGCTGGGTACTGATGGCATCCTCATAGGCCCCGAATTGCTTCAACCTGGCCTCCAAAAAGGTTTGCAGCCATCGATCGGCCTGGTGATGATCAAGCGGGTACGCAAAATGCGTCCAGGAACCAATCAACGGCAGCTGCTCAGCATCCAGTTGTTCGCGGGCCTGATCTACGCGTGAATCAGAGCCAACGTCCGGCTCTGGTGGCACCACGATGCCCTTGGGCAGCTTCTTGCGATTGTCAGCATCAAAGCTCCATTTCCCTCCGACAGGATTGCCCTCGGCATCCATCAACACACCAAGGCGTCGACGCTGCATCTCATAAAACTTGGCCATGAACGGCTTGCGCCCGTTGTTGAAGTGCTCCTCAACAACGGCATCGGGCGTCAGCAGCATTGGTGTTGCGCTGATCTCCAGGCCATAGGCATTGGAGGCAACAAACCTCCGCAGTCGCTTCGATAGAAGATCGTCGATGGGATCAGCGAGGTGAAAGCTGCGGAATCCTTGATCGACCAAAGACTGCAGGTGCCCTTCTGTGTTGCTGGCCTGGTGATGATGACGTTGAACGACGTGGTGACCACGCTCACGCAACGTGTCGGCATAGGCCGACATCGATGCGCGGTGTAGCAAAACACGCTGGCGATGCACCTGCATCGGCCATTGGGGATCAGTGCCAAAGAACAGCGGATCTTCGATCAGGGCCACCGACCGGCCGGATTTCAGACAGGGATGATCAGCAAACAGCTGATGGGGAAAGATCAGCGTCAGTTCCATCGTCAGCCTTCACCGGCCAGTCGACAGGCGCGTCGTCCAATGGCTGTGGCGTAAGCGCGGTCCACAGGACCGGACATTGGACTGAGCTGGCCAGCTCTGCAATTCATCACGACCTTTTCGCGATGGCCAAGCTGATCATTCAGTTTGAGCACCAGTTGCCAGTGGTTCTTGGCACTGCGCGTGATGTCATCGGCACAGACAGGACCGGTGCAAAGACCTGGAGACGCCTCAACACGGAAGGGGGATACCAGTCCTGTAAGCAGACCAAACAAAAGGGCGGTCAGGATGAGGACTCGCATCATGGCTGGGATGATCCAGGGTCGTGAGTGGCCCCATCCTGCTCTGGATCCTCATCGGGGTGAAAGAACCTTCGGATATCCCTTGCCAGGGCCAGGCCGACCCCTGGAGCCTGAGCCAGTGTTTCAACCGTGGCCAGTTGAATGGCATCGATGGAATGAAAGTGGGCCAGCAGGTCTTTGACCCGCTTGGGACCAACGCCAGGGATGTCCGACAGACGCGAACGTTTCATGCGCTCACCACGCTGCTGCCGGTGAAAACTCACGGCGAACCGATGGGCTTCATCGCGCAAGCGCCGAAGCAGACCAACACCTAGTTGATCCGGCTCGCTGTCGAGTGGCTGACTTTCCCCTGGCATGAAGATCTCTTCGCGTTGCTTCGCCAGAGAACACACGTTGAGGTCCTCATGCAGGTTGAGCTCCCGCAAGGCCTCCATCACCGCTGATAGCTGCCCCTTGCCACCGTCGATCATCACCACATCAGGCCAGTCGTTCAGGCCATCGGTCTGCAAGGCACTGCCGCCCTGATGACGAAGGGCAGCGAGATCAACACCGTCAGCCTTGGCCCTGGCCCAACGCCGGAAACGACGACGCATGATCTCGGCCATGGCCATGAAGTCATCGCTGTGTCCGGCTTGGATACTGCTGCTGCGGATTTTGTATTTGCGGTAGTGCTGCTTCGCAGGAAGCCCATCGATGAAGACCACTTGGGACGCCACTGCGTCGCTGCCCTGAATGTGACTGATGTCGTAGCCCTCAATCCGACGGGGAGGTATGGGCAGCTCCAACAGTTGTGCCAAATCCTCTGTGGCCAGGGCCTGCTGTTCCTGACTCTGCTTGGCACGCTGAAGTTCGTAATCGGCATTGCGCTGCACCAGATCGATCAGATCCGCTTTCTGACGTTGCTTGGGGCAATGGATCTGCACCTTGCGCTCTCGTTGCTCGGTCAGCCACTCCTCGAGCAGGTCCTGCTGCTGGAGTGGATGCTGCACCAGCAACTCCGGTGGAATCTCCACGGCATCCACCTGGCTGTAGTGCTCTTCGATCACCCTCTGGAGAATCAGGCCTGGTTCCTGACCAGAGGCATCGGCCATGTATCCCAATCGGCCGACAAGCTTGCCGGCACGCATCTGAAAGAGCTGAACGGCTGCGAGCCGCTCATCAGAAGCCATGGCGATGACATCCCGACTGACCGATGAGTCGGGGATGCTCATCTTCTGATCCGCGGTGAGTTGATCCAGTCCCTGCAGCTGATCACGCACCTTTGCGGCGGCTTCGAAATCAAGTCGCTCTGCGTAGCGATCCATTTGTTCACGCAACAGGGTCTGCAGTTCGTCGCTGCGGCCCTGGAACACCATCGCCACCTTGCGCAAGGTGCGGTGATAATCCTCGGAGCTGATTTTCTCCTGGCAAACCCCTGGACAACGCCCGATGTTGTAGTTCAGGCACGTGCGGTCCTGGTGGAGTGGACGTGGCCGCTGCCTGAGCGGAAACACCCGCTTCACGAGAAACAGGGTGCGTCGCAGTAGCCCCACATCGACATAGGGTCCATAGAAGCGGTCGAGTGGACTGCGAAACCGGCGACGACGGGTGATGAAGATCCTTGGGTAGGCCTCACTCCAGGTGATGCAGAGATAGGGATATTTCTTGTCGTCCTTGAGCAGCACATTGAAGTGGGGCTGCTGGTTCTTGATCAGATTGGCTTCCAAAGCGAGGGCTTCGGCCTCGCTGTCGGTAACGATGAATTCGATTTCACAGATCTGGCGCACCATCAACCGGATGCGCGGGCTCAGGTCATGTCGGCTTCGGAAATAGCTGCGGACACGGCTGCGCAAGCTTTTGGATTTGCCCACGTACAGCAGACGATCCTCGGCATCCCGCATCAGGTAACAACCTGGTTCTGTCGGGATTTCCTTCAGGCGTCGTTCGAGGCGATCCGGTTGCTCGAGCAAAGAGGACTGCATGCCCAGAATCTAGAGATGCCGGGGTGCATAGGATCCGGCCAGGACGCCCTGCTGAACTCGGGATGAAAGCGCTCTATCCAGGCAGCTTCGATCCGCTGACGCTGGGGCATCTGGATTTGATTGAACGGGGTGCCTCCCTGGTCGATGAACTGGTTGTAGCCGTCTTACAGAACCCCGGGAAATCACCCACCTTCCCGTTGGATCAGCGCCTTCACCAGATCCGTGTTTCAACAGCCCATCTGGGCAATGTGACAGTCACCAGTTTCGACGGACTGACCGTCGAATGCGCTCGACGCCATCGTGCACGCCTCATTTTGCGCGGACTTCGTGCCATGAGCGATTTCGAATACGAACTTCAAATTGCTCATACCAACCGATCGCTCGACCCGGAATTCGAAACAATTTTCCTCAGCACTGCAGCCCACTACAGCTTTTTGAGCAGTTCGGTGGTCAAAGAAGTGGCTCGATTTGGTGGCTCTGTGGATCACATGGTGCCGCCGGTGGTGGCGGAGGACCTCGGAAGGTTCTTTAATTCGGCTTTCGATCCCCCGTCGCGATGAGCGAGATCCGCTTCTCCGTCATCGACCAGCTCGATCAGCTCGAGGAGATCGTGCTGGAGGGCAGTCGCATTCCCTTCAGTGGCGGGAGGCTCGTGAACGAGCAGGACGCCATTGAGATTCTCGATGCCGTCCGTGAAGCGATGCCGGGTCAGGTGGCTGACGCCGATCAACTGCTGCAGAAACGCGATGACTTCATCGCTACAGCCCGCAGTCAGGCTGATGAGATTGTCAACTCGGCTCAGCAGCAGCGTGAACAACTGCTCGCGCAGGCGTCCATTCGTCAGGAGGCGGAACGCCAGGCCGCCGAGATGCGTGAACAGATTCGGCAGCAGTGCGAGCAACTGCTCCAGAGCAGCCGTCAGCAAGCAGCGCAGATGGAGCAGGAGATGCAGGCCAAGCAGGCTCAACTTGAACAGCAATTCGCCACACGCCGACAGCAACTGGAGCAAGAAGCCCTTCAGCGCAGACAACAGCTCGATCAGGAGGCGATCGAACTCAAGCGTCAACTGAGCGAACAGCATGAGCGCAACCGACAGCAGTCGCTTCAGGATCTCGACCAAATCCGTCAGGAAGGCTTGAGGATTCAGAGGGAAGCGCAGGCTGAGGCTGAGCGTCTTCAACAAGATGCTCTGCAGTTCCGTCATCAGACGCAGCAGCAATGTGAATTGCTGATTCAGCGCAGCCGAAAAGAAGCGTCCACCGTTCAGGAGGGTGCCAACCGCTACGCCGAACAGACCCTCGGGGAACTCGAACAGCGACTGAAGGAGATGGCTCAGGTGGTGTTAGCGGGACGGCAGGAACTCATCAAGATCCAGACCGGTCAAACCGAGTCCAGCAGGGCCGAGTCTCAAGACAGCAAAACTGTGCCGATCAGCCGGGCACGTCGGGCTGCATCACGGTTGCGTCAGATGAAGGGCACGGGCTGAACCGTTGCACGGAACGGAGAATCTGCCCCATCACCGTGTTGGGGTAGCCCGATCCATTGGAGATCATCGCCACATAGCGCGGTCCATCGTGCGTCTGAAGATATCCAGAGATGCTGCGGACACCACTGATGGTGCCGGTTTTCCCGCGGAACTTGCCCTCGAGGACCGTCCCGCGATACAGATTCCTTAGGGTCCCTCGCTGTCCTGCAATGGCCATCGACGCCTGGTAGTAAGGCGCGAAGGGATGTTGATCCATGCGCATCAACAAAGCGGCAATAGTGCGGCTGGTCACCCTGTTGTTGCGTGAGAGTCCACTGCCATCAGCAACCCGCAACCCTTGGATAGGCAATCCCTGCTCAAGCATCCAACGTTCGGTGGCTCTGGACGCGGCATTCACATCCCAGAGGCCAGACGCCTGACGCATCAGCACCTCAGCGGTGAAGTTGTGACTTTCCGTGTTGGCCAGGCTGAGCAGCGCGTGCATGGGTGCGGAGGCTTCCTCATGAAGAACCACGCTGTGGTCGTCATCCGAGGGGAGTGGTTCCACCATGGGTAGACCTCGTTCAATGCTCACCGTGCCTCCACGGCGTGAAACCTCCTTGCTGAAGAGAACCTGGAGCCGGTTGTAGGGGTCGCTGACGGCTCCACCCACGGCATTGCTGGTCAGGGCGAGACGCGTAATCGGAGCCCCATAGGCATACCCACGATCCGCCGGATGCCAATCCGCAGGCCACCAGTTGCTGCGTGGTTCCTCTCGGACCATCAACTTGACGTCCTGCAGGGATTCACCCATGGCTCCGCCCTGACGCAGAGCTGCCATCGCAAAGCGCTGCAACCCAGCAATTCCGAGATCTGGATCACCTTCCCCATTCAGTTCGAGGGATCCGTCAGGACGCTGAATCAATCGCGTCTTGAGACGGAAATCGGGGCCCAGACGATCGAGTGCAAAAGCGGTGCTGACCAACTTCTGATTAGAAGCTGGAATCCTGGGCACGGCACCATTCACATCTCCCAGAATGTCGCCGTCACTATTGAGCACCGTGACGGACCATACGCGGGCCTCAGCGCCCACATCGGCTCGAATGGCCTCGGCAAGCTCAGGACAAGATCTCCCCGGTTGGAGGGTTGGAAGCGGTTGCTCGGTCTCGGGCGGCGGCGGCGCGATCAGCGGCAAGACATCAGCGCGAACCCTTGGGGCCGCCAACGGCAGCAGCATTGCTAGAGAAAAGCCGAGCGTCTTCATGGAATCGTCACCCCACTGACCGTTCCATTCACTCGGTAGGTGCGACCTTCCAACTCCACCGGAATGCCCACTTTGAGCTTGGTCCCAGCCATCACAACCCCCGACGGCGACACCATGGCATCGCCCTTGAGGACGAAGCGCGCATTGAGCATCCCGTTGATGTCTTTGTTGGGGTCGTCAGCGATGACCACACGGCCATCGGGTTGAACCGCTGTCAGGCGCGTTCGGATGTCATCAACACGCACCAATTCGGCGGAGCCTGCCGGTTGGTTTCTGATCACCAGGGTGGTTCTCCCTGCATCCAGCGCCTCACGCACCAAACCGTCCGGATCAGCAGCGCTGGTATTGCGCACATCCACCATGACCTCAACGGGCTTGAGCGCCCCAGTGGCCTTGGCCACCGTATTGCTGAGTTTGGGACTCCACAACACGCCACCTACGGCGGCGACCACCACAAGAACCGCTGCCGTATCGACAACTGACAGCGATCGCAGGCGATCTTGGAGAGTCATAACCAGTAACTTTCTGGCAACACTAAAAGTGATGTGGCTGTGGATCAACCACGAAGATCGTCAATAAAGCGATCCATCGCACCCAATGTCTGGCGCAAGCCATCGGCTGATGAAGAGAGTGCGTCATCGATCTGCTCCTGATCAGGTCGCGCTTCAAACTGCTGCACCCAGCGATAACCCGCGGGATCCAGCCGAAAAAGCTCCCATTCCTTCAGGCGCTCCTGCATCAGCGCCCCCTGCAGAAAAGGCTCGAGATGAAAGGCCGATTGCCAGGTGGATAGAAATCCACGTCGCCTGGTGCGTGCCACGCTGCCAATGCCGACCGCGGCATCTTCAAGCCGTCCGTTGAGCAACACGACCGGCTCCATCCACTGGTTGCAGATCGCTTCAACCGTGTCGTAATCACTTGGCTGTGCACTGGCGATCAGGAGGAGATCCCCCCGCTGGGCCCAGGCTGGGTCGCGTTGGAGCTGCATGAGATCCACACAGCATTCGGCCAGCTCAGGTCCATCCCGTTTTGCCAGTGCAGCAGCACCGGCATCGGGCCATGCCAAGAGAAGACTGCGACCGCTTTCCTTTAAAGCGGTCGCCAAACGCAAGGCAGGGCCGAGCAGACGCAGTCCCTCAAACTTCCAGGTGATTTGCCATCGCCCCCGTCGTTTCGATGCCAGAGCTTCCTGGAGCGCGACCAGCGTGCGCTGTTCAGCTTCGAAGAGATCAGCGGGAAGAACTGCGCTCACGGGGGCTTAGCGGTGTGAATGGGGCGGAGCGTAGAACCCTCTTCTTGTCAGCTGTTCAATGCGATGTCCAGACCGGCCTGGAAACGATCAAGAATCGGCTCCAGATCTTCCGCACGAATCCAGTGTCCAAGGCTGATGCGAAGGCCTGAGCGCCTCAAGGCCTTGGGAACCCCCATGGCGGTCAAGACAGCACTGTCGCTGTCCTTGCCCGACGAACAAGCGCTGCCACTGCTCACTGCCAGGCCCACATGATCCAGGCAACGCACCAGATGCCGTGCCGAGATCGGAAGGCTCTGATCGTCACGAACCAAAAGCGATAGATGGTTCGGAAGACGTTCTTCAGGGTCTCCGCAGATCTCCAGACGGTGATCAGCAGCAAGTCGTTCATGGATGGCATCACGCAACTGGGCAATGCCATCACCAGAACAGGCAATGTCCGATGGATCAACCCGCTCGATCTGCTCCATGGCGGTGGCCATGCCAGCGGCCAGCACGGCTGACTGTGTGCCGCTGCGTAGGCCTCCCTCCTGATCTCCACCCAATAACTGTGGCGTCATCGCAGCGCGCCATTCCGGTCGGACCAACAGCAGACCGATGCCACGAGGTCCGCCGCATTTATGCGATGAAGCGGTGAGCAAATCAACGGGCAGGTCGCACCAGCGGGGGATCCCCTGACTGACAACCTGAGTGGCATCGGTGTGCAAAGGAATCGCTCGCGCGCGGCAAGCTTCAGCGACCTTCAGCAAGGGTTGCAACGTTCCGACCTCGCTTTGTCCCCAGATCAACGACACCAAACGAGTTGGAGGAGCGAGAAGTTCATCCAACAGGTCCAAACGGATTCGCCCGTAACGATCCACCGGCCATTCCTGAACGTTCCAGCCCTGAGCAATCAGTTGCTGTGCTGCACCAACGACAGCTGGGTGTTCGACGGCGGAAATCAGGAGTCGACCCGTGGCCTGGGTTCCTGCCAGTCCATGGAGAGCAAGATGCACCGATTCCGTTGCGCTGGAGGTAAACACAAGCTCATCGGGCGATGCAGCGAATCCACGGGCGATCTGAAAGCGGGCACGCTCAAGGGCGTCGGCCGCTGCGATGCCGTCCTGATGCAGGCTGGATGGATTGGCCCAGGCGTGAGCCTGAATCTCGGCCATGCGGTCAAACACCCCTGGTCGAAGCGGTGCCGTGGCACAGGCATCGAGATAAAAGCGCTTGGTCTCAGCCTTGGCCATCGCGCTGGAACCGCGAAAGGGTGCGTTGCTCCAGAGATTCGGTAGCGATGTTGATCATCGAATCAAGCGACGTTGATTCAAGGAAAGCCTGAACTCTGGCCTGGGCCTCCGCTTCAGTGCAGTCATCATCAACAGGTTTGATGGTCGACTCAGCAGATTTCGTTTCAACGAGCCTTGGACCTTGCTGGCTCTCAAGTGAACCGTTGGAGGCAGTCTGTGCTGCCGGCATCAACTCCGGATTGATCACGCCGTCGAAGACAGCGTCGGCGGGACCGGTCATGAACACCGACGCCGTCGTCTCAGCCCAGCTGATCTCCAGGGGTCCGCCCGGAAGAGCCACTGTGGCCTGACGGTCACTGAGGCCGAGAAGCACGGCTGCAACAAGGGTGGCGCAGGCTCCCGTGCCACAGGCAAGTGTGGGACCAGCCCCGCGTTCCCAGACGCGGATCTCAAGCTGCGAACGACTGTGCACCTGCAGAAAATGCACATTGGTTTTGGCTGGAAATGCTGAATTGATTTCCAGGTGTGTGCCCCACTCTTCGAATGGAATGGTCGTCAGATCTGAGACCGGAACTACCACGTGCGGATTGCCCATGCCCACGGCGGCCACCGGCAAGCTGACCTCGCCCACCTGCACTTCTCCCGTAGGCAACCCTGCCTCGTTCGCTCTGAGGGTGGTGGGGACTGAGGCGGGTTCGAGGAAAGGGGCTCCCATGTCAACGCGGATCTGACCGTCTGGCTGGAGTTCAGGAATAATCATTCCGGCAGGTGTTTCGATGGGCCAACACCGCCCTGCCGCATCTCCATCGCTGTCCGCAAGAAACCGTGCCAAGCAACGGATGCCGTTGCCGCACATTTCGGCTTCCGATCCATCGGCATTGAAAATGCGCATGCGCAATTCACCTGATGCCTGTGGCGGCAACGCGAGAATCAGTCCATCCGCTCCGATTCCAAAGCGGCGATCACAAATCCGCCTCACCCAGGCCGGATCGGGGCTGTGGATAGCCGCAGGCAGCTGGTCACCACGACCTTCGATCAGGATGAAGTCGTTGCCCAGTCCTTGATATTTACTAAACGCCAACATCCCTTCTGGAGCCTGTGTTTGGGTCATTTTAAGCGTTGCTCTGGCAGCGAACCGCCCGACGGCGTTTGATTGACGCTGACCTCTTCACTTGCTGAACTGCAGCAGACATCTAAGTCGTCCAGCGGTCATGGATGCAGCTGGCTTTGATCCAAGCCTTCCCGGCATCCGCCTGATTCAGAGCTGGATGCGTGAACAGCGCGTGCTCAGCATTGAACTTGTGGATGGTCGCCGCCTCGACGGCCGACTCGATTGGCAAGACCCCCAATACCTGGCTTTGCGGCGCGATGGGAGCACCGATCCCATCCTGATTGCACGCCACGCCGTGATCACCATTCGTCCTTTGATCTGAACGTTTCAGATCTCGGCCTCCCATGGGTGGCCACCAGCTGTGTCACGATCGCCGCAGGTGTTTTCCAGACGTGACGGCCCCTCAGACTTCCACCACTCCCGAGACCACGTCGGGGCAGTCCGAGCGCTACGAGCCTGCGGCGCTAGAGGATCGCTGGCAACGGAATTGGGGTGATCAGAACCTCTACGCAACAGAGGACCCCAAGCCAGGTCAGAAGGCGTTTTATGCCCTCTCGATGTTTCCCTATCCATCGGGAAGCTTGCACATGGGGCATGTGCGCAACTATGTGATCACCGATGTGATCGCACGCACTCAACGCATGCGCGGTGACGCCGTGCTTCATCCGATGGGATGGGATGCGTTCGGACTTCCGGCTGAAAACGCGGCGATCGAACGCAAGATTGATCCAGGAATTTGGACGGATCGCAACATCGAGCAGATGCGCGATCAACTGGGTCGATTGGGGCTGTCGATCGACTGGACGCGTGAGCAGGCCACCTGCCATGAGGACTACTACCGCTGGACGCAGTGGCTATTTCTGCAGCTGCACGAGGCTGATCTTGCTTATCAGAAAGAAGCCACGGTCAACTGGGACCCTGTTGACCAGACCGTGCTGGCCAACGAGCAGGTGGATTCCGAAGGCCGCTCCTGGAGGTCAGGGGCCCTGGTGGAACAAAAAAATCTGCGCCAGTGGTTCCTCAAGATCACCGAGTATGCCGATGCTCTGCTCGATGATCTGACGCTTCTCGATGGCTGGCCGGAACGGGTTCGCACGATGCAGGCGAACTGGATCGGCCGCTCGGAAGGTGCGGAAGTCGATTTTCAGGTGGTGGGTCATGAAAACACCAGCATCACCGTGTTCACGACCCGGGCTGACACGCTCTTTGGCGTCAGTTATGTGGTGCTAGCACCAGAGCATCCTCTGGTAGATGTGGTCACCACCTCCGAGCATCGGGATGCTGTGGAGGCGTTCCGGGGCCTCGTGAATGACCTCACCGCTGATGAACGGACGGCTGATGATCGTCCCAAGCGCGGGGTGACGACCGGAGCCGTTGCGATCAATCCGGCCAATGGGCAAGAGGTGCCGATTTGGATCGCTGACTATGTTCTCGGCGGGTATGGCACAGGAGCCGTGATGGGGGTGCCGGCCCATGACGAGCGTGACTTCCGCTTCGCCCGCACTTATGAACTGCCGGTTCAACGGGTGATCCTGGTGGATGGTGCTGATGAGCACCTCAACGATGGTGAGGCCTGGACCGGTCCAGGCACTTTGGTGAACAGCGGCAGCTTCGACGGTCAGACCAGCGATCAGGCCCGGCAGTCGATTACCGACCACGGCAACAGCGAAGGCTGGGCACGCGCAAAGCGCCAGTACCGTCTGCGCGATTGGTTGATCTCCCGTCAGCGCTACTGGGGATGCCCCATCCCGATCATTCACTGCGATCAATGCGGTGCCGTCCCAGTGCCATCCGACCAGCTGCCGGTCGCCTTGCCGAAGAACATTGACCTTCAAGGCAAGGGTGGATCACCACTGGCCACACTGGAAGACTGGGTGCAGGTGCCGTGTCCCAGCTGCGGCAAACCAGCACGGCGTGAGACCGACACCATGGACACTTTTATGTGTTCGTCTTGGTATTTCCTGCGCTTCACGGATCCCCACAATCGGGATCTGCCCTTCGCTTCAGAGGCCGTGAAGCGTTGGTTGCCCGTTCAGCAGTACGTGGGCGGCATCGAACACGCCATCCT
>MDTA01066545.1_pt1 | contig 15812 bp, 15 predicted proteins | sample 811151 | NCBI WGS metagenome assembly MDTA01 (sample SAMN05326648, study PRJNA326480) | marine metagenome | isolation source: seawater | place: Indian Ocean: South | collected 2010 | reverse complement strand
TAATTCAAATAATGATTATATACTTTAAATCCATCTTTTATTTTTTGAATTGAAGATGAAGATAAAGAATTTCCAGTTTTTCTCCATTTAACTAATTTTTTTTTTAGTCCAAAAATAGTATTTCCACATTTAACTATTTTTAACCAAAGCACAAAATCTTCTTTAGTTTTTATACTTGGAAATTTAAAATGATTTTTTAATAAACTTCTTTTTATAATCACTGTAGATAAACCAATATTACATGATTTTCTTAGCTCAAAATAGTTTTCACAATCCTCAGCCTGTCTTGTACTTAAAATTTTTCCCTCGGAATTAATAATGTCGTAGGAAGTATGAGAGCATAAAATTTTTTTCTTTCTCATAAAATTAATTTGAATCATTAATTTATTTTTCATCCAAATATCATCAGCATCTACAAAACAAATGTAATCACCTTTAGCTAATTTAATTCCAATATTTCTTGATCTACCAGCACCTAAGTTATTTTTATTTATGTGTAAATTTATTCTTTTATCCTTTTGAACAATGTTTTTTACGTAGTTTAATTCATTTTTATCCTCATCATCGTAAATTACAATTATCTCAAAATTTTTATATGATTGATTTAATATTGATTTAATGGTCTTTTTAAAGAATGATTTTTTTTTAAAATACGGAATAATTATACTTGCTTTATACATTGTTCTTTATGTTTAATTATCATTATTTATAATAATTTCACCTAAATCTTGTAAAAAAAATTAATTAATGAAAGAAAAAAAAATTATCATATTTATGCCATCTATTGAGGGAGGTGGTGTTGAAAAAAACTTATTTATTATTACTAATTATTTGGCTCAAAAGTTTAGGTATATCGGCTTAATCACTGTCTCAAAAAAATTTAGTTTCAAATTTAATAGATCTATAAAAATTTTAGCTCCAAAACAAAAGTTTTGGGATAAAATGAATAGAAAAGTAAAATACTTGATCTCTATTCTCTTGCTTATAAAAGAAATATTAAATGATAGAAATCTAATTGTATTTTCTTTTCAGGCTAATATCTATTGCACAATTATTTGTAAAATTTTTTGCATAAAAATAATTACTAGACCAAATGTTGCACCTGCTAAATGGTCAAAAAATATAATACAAAGGAAAATCTTTAGTTTTTTTTTTAAATTATCTAATAAGGTTATTGTAAATAGTATTGAATTTAAAAGAAAATTAAAAAAAGAATTAGATGTGAATTCTATATGTATTTACAACCCTTTAAATAAAAATGAAATTTTAAAAAAGTCTAAAAAACGATCAATAAAAATATTTAAAAAAAATAAAAGTTTAAAAATCATAAATGTTGGGAGATTAACAGATCAAAAAGATCAAATCACTTTTTTAAGAGGGCTAAATGAATTAAAAAATAAAGTTAATTTCCAAGCGGTGATACTGGGTAAAGGTGAATTAAAAAATAATCTTGAGAGATATATAAATGAAAATAATTTAGAAAAAAATGTCAAAATCAAAGACTACGTTGAAAACCCTTATCCTTTTATAAGACAAGCAGATTTATTTGTTCTTAGTTCAAAATTTGAGGGATTGCCAAATGTTTTGTTAGAGTCTTTAACATTAAATAAATTTATTATCTCATCTAATTGTCAAACAGGTCCAAAGGAAATTTTAATGAATGGTAAAGGGGGTTTTTTATTTCAAGTTGGAAATTATAGACAACTTGCTCAAAAAATATTTATTTACAAACAAAATAAAAATCAATCAAAAAAAAAGCTTAAATATGCAGTTAAAAAGATTTATAGATTTGATTTTCAAAAAAATCTTAATCAATATTTCAAATTAATTAAATCTGAATTATAATTTAATAATTTAAAATTTTTTTAATCATTAAGTAATGTCTAAATTTTGAATATTTCAAAGCATTTTTTTTTAATCTAATTTTATCATCATAAATTTTTTTTTTATCCATCTTTTCAAATTTTAAAAAACTTCTATAAAGGTCATCTTTTTTGTTATTTTCGAATAAAATTCCATTATTGCCATAATTTAAAAATTCCGACGGTCCATTAGGGCAGTTACTACATATTAAATAAGAATTATTTATTGCTGCTTCAACTATCACAAATCCTACTTCCTCCCATAGTGAACTTAATACAAATATTGTGCTTTTTTTCATGTAAGAAAACACGTTATCTTTATAACCAAGCAAAAAAACTTTATCTTGTAATTTGTCTAATAAAATCTTTTTTCTCAGTCTTCTTTTGTCTTCACCTTCGCCTATTAGGTAAAGATGATAATTATCATTATTTTCTGCAAATTTTTTAAACTCATCGATTAAAAAATTAAAATTTTTTTGCTTCGTTAATCTACCTACGCTTAGAATTATTTTTTTGTTGTTATTGATATCTTTTATAGATTTTTTTCTAGATAAATTAATTTTTTTTGAACTAAGTATCGCATCCGGCAAAAAAACTAGCTTTTTCTTATTAAATATTTTGCTATCAATTAATTTTGACCTTAATTCATTTGTTGGACAAGTAATTATTTTAATTTTATCAGATACCCTCGACCAAAATAATTTTCTTACAAAATTCAACTTTGGATACCCCGATATTCTTAAAATGAAATCTGTTTCAAACTTAAAAAAATTTAATAATGTTAATGGAAGTGATGTAATTAAATGAATTATAATTGTTTTAGGCTTTTCTTTTTTTAATAAAATTAATAATGGAATAAACGATATTAAATAAATTATTAAATATGAAAACCTACTTCCTAAAAAACCCTTTTTTGGTAAATAATTGTAATAATTAAAAGTAAGATTAATTACTTTTACTGAATTCTTTTCAAATTGATCAAGATAATCATTCCACTCCCCACAAGAATTAATGATGTAGGCTTGAAGATCATTGCTGTATTGATTTATTGAATTTGAAGAATTAATTGTTGAAATGACTGTACCTACAGGATTTAAACATGGTGACCAATAATAGATTTTTTCTTTCATCGATAAGACAATATTTTTTTTACTCTCCAATTAAGATCAAATTTTTTTGCGTAATCATACGCATTTTTTCTAATTCTTCTAAATTTTTTAAAATTTCGACTAGCTTCATTTATACTTTTTATCCACTGCTGTTCATTAGTAAAATCATCAATTAAAATACAATTTTTTTTGTTTACTAAAACTTCTCTCAATACAGGTAAATTTGAACAAATAATTAATTTCCCTAATTTCATGTAATCAAAAATTTTCAAGGGTGAAGTATATTTTGACATGTCACCAACATCTCCAGATACAGTAACTTTTGAGGTGTATGGCAATAAACATATATCAACTTTTGCAATTTCTTTTTCTACTTCTAAATAAGATATATGTGGTGAAAAAAAGATATTTTTATTTTTAGTTTTTTTCCTTATATCTAAAATTTGATTTTTAGAACCACCAAATAAATAATAGTTATTCTTTTTATCTTTCTCTGATAATCTTAACAACATCTTTAAACCTCTTGACTCAAATACTGCACCAAAATAACCAATTTTTAATTTATTCTTTTTTTTTTTTTCATTAAATCTTGATTTTAAAGAGGAAGCATTATGTAACACAAATATTTTTTTTTGTTGTACACCATAATCAACATATTTTTTTTTCAAAGTGTTTGTCGTGGCAATTATTTTAATTACGGATTGATAATTTAAAATTTTAAAAAATTTTACTAAAAATTTTACAATCCTTCCCTCTATTTCTAAACTGTCATGGACCTCAACAATATGTTTTCTCTTTAAAATTGAGAGTAGTAAAGATGTGAAAAAATTTCTTGTAAAAAATAAATCTTGATCTTTATAATTTGAACTTATTATAGCAATTATAGAATACAAATAGTAGTTCAGTCCGATGGGAAATCGATTAAAAAAATTGATTCTTTTCAAAAAATACTTATTTTTAATGTTATAAAACTTGAAATAATTTTTATTTAAAAGACCGGTATTTGGAGTAATTAATTTTACATTGTGCCCAAGTGAAGCTAACGTTTCACAAAGTTTTGCTATAGAAAGACTGCTTGCGTTTTTTGATGGAGTGGCTGAATTTGAAATATAACAAATCTTCATATCATCTAGAGTCAAAAATATATTTATAAATTAAATTCTTATTAAAGTTTTTTTTCTTGATCTTCAAAACTGCCATTCGTCCAATTCTTTTTACTTTAAAAAAATCATTCAAAATCTTGTAATGTTCTCTTTTTTGGTAATCATCTAGCAAAATCGTTGTTTTGGCATGAAATTTTTTTATTAGAAAAAATAAATTTATACAACATGCTACTCTAAATCTACCATCTATAAGGATAAAATCTGGATAATCTTTTTTTTTAAAATAATCATCAATTGTTTTAATATAATTAAGTATTTTTTTCTTGTTTTTTATTAAAGGATAAGAAAATTCTCCAACAGGGCCTAAATCGACAAATTTAATCTTTTTATTTCTTATTTTTTTTTTTACTAAATCAAAATATAATTTATCAAGCTCTACAGAAATGTACCTACCTCCATTAATATCAGCTAGTAAAGTAGATGATCCGGAACCAAATTCAAAATAAAATTTTGATTTTTTCAATTTATCTTTAAAAAAAAGATTTGCGCTCTTACTGCCAAAATCAATATCTTTATTTATCCTTAAGTTTTTCCTATTGAAAAGCTTATTTTTAAACCTATGAAGATTTTCAAAAAAAATCATTTTATGTAAAATTTTTTGTAATTATCAAAATCATACGGTTCATCAAATTCGAACCAATTTATATTCTTTTTAACAGCATGTACCTCTATTTTTTTTTTTATTAATTTCATCAAAAAATTTGTGAAATCTAGTTTTTTATTTTCCTTTAAATTTTTTTTAAAAAAATTTTCTTTAATTAATTTTGCAATAATTTCTTTTGAAAATTTTGTTATACCAACAAAACGACCGTCGATATTTTTTATTTTTTTTACTTTTTTGCCCAAAGAGATAATTTTTCCATTTAAGATCCTAAGATCCTCTAAATCGTTTAAATAATTTTTCTTCAATTTCCATTTCGATAACCAATTACTATCAACTAAAGTGCTGATTTTTTTTTTTGATTTTTTGAGATAATTTATACTCTTTAAATCAAAAATAATATCTGAATAAAAAACATAATAAGTATCAATTCCATATTTTTTTATTACTTCATTGAGTGAAAAAATCATATTTGTAGATTTGAATTTTTTATTTTTAATACAGGTATATAAATTTTTGGTTTCTTTTTTTATCAAATGCTCTTTAAAACCTGTTGCCAATTTAATGTCTGAAGATTTAAATCCTGCTTTCTTAATATTTCTGATATTTATTTCTAATAATGATGGTTTATTTTTAAATCTATAAAGACACTTTGGATACGACAACCCAGTTCTGCTTCCTCGACCAGCACAAAGTATAACTACTTTCATTTTATGACTTCAATTTCTTAAAAATCTTATTTAATCTCTTATAATTTTTTTCTCTCTCTGGGTGCCACATCACACCAATAATCTTTTTATTTTTACCCTCAAACATTTCAATATTGCCTTCTTTATCTAAAGCTAAAATTTTTAGTTTTTTCGATAAATTTTTTTTGAGAACTCCATAATTATGAAAACTGTTTACTCTTATAGTTTTTTTTTCAAAAAAGTTATTTTTAAAAAAAATTTTATGTATTGTATTCATGTGATTTTTTACTCTAATTATTTTTCCGCCAAAAAAATAATTTATAACTTGCATACCTCTACAGACACCTAATAGAGGTATATTTTTTTTTAAAGAGTATTTAATTAATTCTTTTTCTACTTTTAATCTAACTTTGGTCAATTTATCATTTTTAAATAAATCATTACCACCAGGTATTATTATTAAATCAATTTTTTTTTTAATTTTAAGAGTCAAATTTAAACTTTTTAATGAATTAGGGATGACATAAAAATCGTGTCTCTTTTTTTCAAAAAAATTTATCCAGTAATGATCAATGAAATCTATATGAGTTTTAAAATGTTTTTTAAAATTAGATGAAATTAATATTTTCATTAATCAATTTTTATAATTTGTTCATTTTTACAATTTAGAATAATCTTTGAAAAGTTTTTAATCTTTGAATAATTATCCTCTCCAACTCCTATTGCTGCAGGCACATTTAATTCTTCACATCTTATAGACATATGAGAATTAACACCTCCATATTTTGTTATTAATCCTCTTATATTAAAAGAAAAAATCCAATCATACCCCGGATCAGCATTTTCAATTAAAATTATCTTATTCGAGATATCTGATCTTTTTTTTTGTAATAATTTTAAATTACCCTTAATAATCTTTTTTGTAACAAAGTTCGGTTTAGAAATTAATATTGATGCAACATAAAAATCATTTTTATTGGTTATTAAATATGGAAGCTTTATTTTTTCATCTATCAACTTATTTTCCTCGTTATTCTTAATCAAATTCCTGAAATATAACTTGTTTTTTGTGTTCAAATTAAGCACTTGATTTAAGGATAATTTAGATAAGTCATTTTTAGAAAATTTATATTTTTGCCCTTTTTTCTTTATTATTTCAATCAAATCACTCAAGGAGCGTGTAAAAACAAATTTTGAATTTTCTCTCATCCTTATGGCTGATAAGCAATATTTTAATAATATGGTATGAGATAAATTAAAATTATTTTTTCTTATAAAATTTTCAAGTGAAACTATGGCTTTTTTAGATAATTCGGGAACAAATGTATTTTTTGAAAGAACTTCATTTAAATTATTGATTTTATAATCCAGAATCTTTTTATCGTTTCTTTCAACGTTAATATCATAAGTTCCTGGACGCAAATGATAAAAATAATTAATAAACTTTGCTCTATGGTTTTTACTTAATTTAGATTTTTTTTCTAATTCTATAAAATCATTAGTAATTGAACCTACGGAGCTTAAGAGTTTTGAATGTAACTTATTAGAAATTATTTTTTTAAGTCTCAAGGAATTTAAAAATTTTTTTGCAATGAATGCATGTCTTGCATAAATTGAAAATGGAATAATTCCAAAATCTTTAATTTTGTTTACAAACTTAAAAATTTTTTTTTTATTGAGGTTGCTTTGAGATTTTAGAAAACTTCCAACAAATTTTATTCTCTCTTCTTCCAATTTAACAAGTTTTTTATCGAGTTGTAAAAAATCTATTTTATGATTTATTATTTTGTTTTCAGTAAATTCTTTTAAAACACGAATATATTCATTTTTTTCTTTATGATTTAGAAAATTATATTCTTTAAAAATTTTTGTTTTAGTTTGTGGATCAAAGCTCCCATCAATAATTTGAAATTCAATTTTATCATGAAGATAAGGTTTATCTTTTAGCAAGTTTGACCAATAATTCATTAATTTTTTTGTAATAATATTATTTACATTTTGTGGAATTAAGGAATTAAAGCTTAATCTGGTATCAATAAATGGTTTTCCTGAAAAACTATACATCAACGGTTTGTTAACATATTTATAACCCATTTTTGCCCTAGCCAAACTCCAACTATTATCAGTTATAATCTCTTTATAAATTGAATATGATAACATGTTCGGTTGATATCCAATCATTTCAGCTGGATTCCAATCTGGCATTAATCCAAATATTGGATCATTACCATATTTTTTATTTTCTTTAAGTATCTTTAAAAATTTATTTTGATTTGATTTCAATGATGAACGAAATTTACGATTTGAAAAATTTTTCCAATTTTTTAAAGTAGATAAAGGTCTAATTTGAAAAATATTTACTTTCTTATTCTTGTCTACTGCAAATTCAATATCAATAGGTACACCAGAAATTTTACTTTCAATTTCTTTAACTGACTCAATAATTTTTCTAAATTTTGGTGATCTAACATTATTTGAATTTTTTTTAAAAATATTTAATACCCTCGAACTTTTTTTTCCTCCTGATGTCACCGTATTAGTTTTATTTGAAGTATCATCATAATTAATGACATAATATTCAGTTCCATCCTTCAAACATCGATTGGTAACTACCCCGCTCAAAATAGAATTGTTTATGAAATTTTGGTATAAAATTTCACTTTTCATTAAGTACAATTTTTTTTTAGTTTTTTTTTTTATATTGTTTAATTAATTTTCCAGTAAAATAATCAATATTGTCTTTCAAATTAGTTATATTAGAAAAGCCTTCAAATTCTCCCGCCATCGATTGGCCTTTTTTATCTTCTAAATAAAAAGACGATCTAATACTAATTTTTCTACTTAGATTATTATGAATTATTTTATTGATACTTTTTTTGTTTTTAAAAATCTCATCAACATAGAATTTATAAAATTTAGGAATTATTGACTTTTTTAAATTTAAATTTTGGAGAATTAATAAATTTTTTGCTTTTGTAGAAAATTTCATTTACTAAATATATTTTAGAAGAATAAAGAATTTTGTCAGAATATAGTCATAATTTACAAAAATCAAAAAAATATGAAAAATATTAAAAAATTTATTGTAATTGGATCGGGAAATAGTGGTGCAGGAGGTATACACGATTATCTTTTGTCAAGAGATGATACTCGAAGTCCCTTCAACGGATCTGAATTTAGGTTAATTAACGATCCCAATGGTCTGAGTGATTTATTCTCATCAATCTATCATAATTTTAGTATCAACAAATCAGCAGAAGCAATTTTAAGTTTTGAAGTATTTATAAAAAATTTAATAAATTCTAACTATAATAAAAAAAATAATCTTTATGATAAAAATTTAGTTAAATTTTCAAATGAATTTATAAATGATATTAAATTTTTAGAGTATAATGGCGCACCACAATTCTTTTTTGATAAATTGTCCTTTATGGAAAAATTTTTATTTTATTACAAAAGATTTATCTTAATGAAAAATGTTAGAAAAATAGATCTTTTAAAAATGTTTGTTCCAGATAAAGAAGAAAAATTTTATAGATCATCAGAGAATTTTTTAGAGAAAATTTTTACGAATTCAAAAAACTTTGATAAAAATAAAAATATAGTAATTAATCAGGGAGGAAGTTTTTGGAATCCTGTTTCTTCTACAAAATTCTATGGTGAAAATACCTTTCCAATATTAGTTACAAGAGATCCTAAGGGAATATACTGGAGCATGAAGAGACGGAATTCATTAAGTTATCCTGGATATGATTTAAAAATTTTTGTTCAATGGTACAAAAAAATTATGGAAATGGTAAATAAGGAAGAATTTAATAAAGTGTTTCATATTAAATATGAAGATTTTTTTAGTAATTTTGACTCAGAAAAAAATAAATTATGTAAACTTTTGAAAATACCTGAAAATGAAAGCGATAACTTCAATCTAGAATATACAAAAAAAAATCTTTTTAAATATAAAGATAATTTAAGTGTTGAGGAAATAAATTATATCAATAAAAATTTAAAAGATTTTATTCAATGTTAAAAAAAAAATTATTTTACATTGCAGATTTTTCTTTACCAAACAGATCAGCATATGCATTGCATGTTTTAAAAATGTGTGATGCGTTTTCTGAATTTACAAATAAAAATGTAGAACTACTCATTCCATATCGGGAAAAAACTTACAATTATAAAAATATAAAAAATGAATTCCTTCTCAAAAAAAAATTTAAGATCACTGATTTTTTTCCGAAAAAAAACAAATTAAATTTTTTAAAAAGGATGATTTTTTCTTTAAAAGTTTATCATTTTCTTAAAAAAGAAAAAAATAATTTTGTTGTTGTTTCTAGAAGTATTTTACCAAGTATCATACTAGCCTTATTTAATATAAAAAGCATTCTTGAAATACATACTGAATTAACAGGCTTGACCAAGAATGTTTTTTTTTTGACAAATTTTAAACGAGTAAATAAAAATTTAAATTTTATATTCATAAATAAAAATTTAAGGAAAAAATTTAATATTAATAAAAAAAAATCATTAATACTTTTTGACGCTGTCGACCATAGGGACTTTAAAATAAAAAAAAATAATCTGATAAAAAATACATGTTTTTACTCAGGAAGTTTTGCAAAAGGAAAAGGAATCGAAATAATATCAAAGATTTCAAAAGAAACACCCAATATTAAATTTCATTTGTTTGGTAATAAAAATACAATTTATAATAAATCAATTTTAAATGATAAAACCAAAAACGTCTTTTTTAAAGGATACTTACCCTACTCAAAATTAGTAAAAAAAATAAGAAATTATAAAGTTCTATTGATGCCTTATCAAAAAAATGTTGGAGTTCTTATAAAAAATATAAATGTAGCAGACTATTTTTCACCACTTAAAATGTTTGAATATTTAGCAACAGGAAAAACGATTTTAGCTAGTGATTTACCAGTTTATAGAAATATTTTAAGCCATAATCGAAATTGTTTACTTATAGAGCCTGAAAACATAGGATCTTGGAAAAAAAATATTCTTCGATCACTAAAAAACAAAAAAAATGTACTAAATAAAAAAGCTTTGAATGATGCTAAATATTTTTCATGGAAAAATAGAGTAAAAAAGATAATTAATTTTGTAAAAAATGATAACTAAAAAGGAATGAAAGTAGTTTTTATTATTGTTCTAATCTTAATTTTTTTAGAAATTATTATATTCAATATTGTAAAAAACTTTAAAAAAAACTTTAAGTGGATAATTACCTTAGAGGATGAACACCCAAATTTTGATAAAGAAAGACTAAAAAAATTTTATATCAATAGCTTTGATAAAGATCTGGGATGGGATCGAAAAAAAAACAGTCGAGGTATGGAACAATCAGATAAAAAAACTCATTTTACAATATCAAATAAAGGTTTCCGTGGGAAAAAAAATTTTAAAAGAAATTTAATCTCAGTATTTGGAGACTCTTTTGCATTTTGCAGATATGTAAATAATAATGAAACTTGGCAATTTTTTTTAGAAAAAAAGCTAAAAAAAAACATATTAAATTTTGGAGTTGGAAATTATGGGCTTGATCAAAGTTTTATAAAATTTCGACGAAATGAGAAAAATAATAATGATAAAATAATAATATTTAATGTTGTGCCTGAAACTATTGCTAGAATTAACTCATACTGGAAACATTACAGAGAATTTGGAAATATTCATGGTTTTAAACCGATCTTAAAAATTAAAAAAGACAAACTTACAATACTTAAGGTAAAAATAAAAAAAATTTTGATGAAAAAAAGATACACCAATTGATACAAAAAATCAGAAAAGATGATATTTTTTATAAACAAAAATTTTTAAAAAATATTTTCCAGTTTCCATATTGTTTTCAATTATTTAAAAACTTTCGAATTTATCCATTATTATTATTATATTTATCAATTGAAAAATTAACTAGAAACAAAAATTATTATAGCAAAGCTGTGAGAATAATTTTATCAAATAATATAAATGAATCACATTTGATGTATAACCAAAAATATTTCAAAAATAAACTTTCAGAGTTGATCTTTTTTATGAATAATTATTTTATTAAAAAAAAAAAGAAAATGATTTTAATAATTACTCCACAATTGCTTGATTTAGAAAGTAAAAATCTTAAATATTCAATTGATTATTTTAGAAATATCAAAAATTCAATTAATTGTATTGATCTTACTTCTGATATATTAATGATAAAAAACTTTAATAAACTTTATTTAAAAGATATCTATGGCGGTCATCTCAACAAAAAAGGTAATAAGATTATATCAAAAATAATTTTAAAAAAATTAAAAAATCAAAATATTATATGAGAAATTACATTATTTGGATAACAGGTATTTCGGGAGTAGGAAAATCATTATTGGGTAATGCTTTAAAAAAAAAATTAAAAAGGTTTGTAAAATTTGATGGTGATGAATTCAGGAAACTTTTTAATAATGATTTAGGCTATAGTATGAAAGATAGAAATACTAATGCTGAAAGATTAATTAATATAGTAAAATATCTATACAAACAAAATACTAATATTATTGTTTCTGCAAATTTAACTTCACCAAAATATTTACGTTTTTGTAAAAAGGTATTTAAAAGATTTATTCATATTCATATTGAAGTTCCAATATTCTTATTAAAAAAAAGAGATAAAAGAAATATTTATTCTAAGAAAAAAAATGTTGTTGGAATTGATCTCAAATATAGCAACTATAAAAGAGCTAATTTATATATAAAAAATACATCCTCAAAGAAAGAATTCTTAAAAAACATATCTAAAATTATCAAATTATTAAAATGATAATTTAAATAAAACCAATCAAATGTTTTAAAATTTTTTTTAAACTTTGTGGTTTACCAAATTTTTTATTAATAACCCCGTCATGTACCCATATACTGTTTGGGAAATATTTATCTAAACTGAAATAATCCTCACCGTAAGATTTCTTTTTTGGCAAAACTAAAAAAGTTATAAAAAGCATATCTCTATGAGTATTATCTTTGGGAGGTTCTGCTCTGTGAAAACAACTTGGGGTACTCATGAAAAGACTATCTCCTATTTTACCAATGTTTCTTTTCAATCCTTTTTCAAATGTAGTTTTTTTATAATCAAGCCTTGATTTGTAATTTGTTTTTTTTAAAAAATAATTATTATCCTTAATAGAGAAATAATTGAGTGGTCCATTATTATCATTAACATCTTGTAAATTAATAAATAACTTAAAATAATTATATAGATATCCATCACAGTGGAAAAAATTATTAAAAGGTTCACTTACTTTTTCATTTTTTGTTTCATAAATTTCATTAATAGAAAAATTTCTTTTTATTTGACAATCACTTACATATATCTTTCCGTTAAAATAACTTCCCAATTCTTTTAAATTCCTATCATGCATATCTTTAATACAGTTTTTTACTAATTCTTTTATCTCCTCTGTTATTTCGAATCTAAAAAAATTTTTTTCATTGTTTATATTCTGTTTTTTTATTTCATTTGAAATTTTTGATGCATATTCTTTACAATTTTCTGAATTAAAATATCCTAAATTATGAAAGTTTTTTATTTTATCTGAAACGAATTTTTTATTACAAATCATTTTTTTATAAATTGCACCATGAATATTGTAATAAAAATTATTACTATTATTGAAAACAAAATTATTGAATCTTTTATATATATTTGCTTTGTTGAAGTTTCGAATCATAAAGTGAACCCATCATCAACTACAATATTTTGCCCAGTAATTTTTTTTGATCCATCGGAGATCAAATATTCAACAATTGTATTTAGATCTTCTTTATCCAGCATAGAATTATTATTCGTATTTTTAGAGTAATTATTTACAAATTTTTTGCCATGATTGTCAAATATACCTCCGGGACTAATACAATTTAATCTAATTCCAGAACCTCTTATAAATTTACTATAATATTTATTAGCATGAATAATGTTATTTTTAATGAAGTTATATTCTAATGAAGTCAAAATTTTATTATCATAGATTGAGAAATTTGGTGTAGAGCTTCCATAAATTGAGGCAAAAGAAACTATGCTTCCTGTAGTTTTATTCTTTTTAAAATAATTTATACTCTCAACTATTACATTTAAATAAGAGTTTAGATGCACTAAATAATTCGTGTTAAAAATTTTAAAATCTAAATTTAATGGATTTGTATTTTTTTTTGCGATTTTTGGAAAAGAACAATTTACAACAGCATCAATTTTTCCATGAATCTTGTGAACAAAATTTAATTTATCTTTAAAAGAATTTTTATTTGATATATCACAAATTATGTGTTGTTTTTTTTCAATTTTAGGTAGTCTTTTTTTCTCAAAAAGAATAACATCAAATTCTGTATTAGAATGATTAGTCAAAAAATCATATATACTTGATCCAATTAATCCACCGCCAATCAATATAACTCTTTTCATTAATTTACTTTTGTTTTAAATATTCCTTTTTATCTCCAATATCGCTCCATTCCTCAAAGATAGGATAAATTGATATTTTTTTCTTTTTTTTGTTAAGTGTATTTATAAAATTATTCATCATTAAAGGTTTTCCCTTAATTATATATTTAATTATTTTAGGTTTTACCACATATATACCTGAATTGATCAAATGAGGTTTTATAGGTTTTTCAACTAACTTAAAAAATTTTTTATTTTTAAATTGTATCTCTCCATAGGGGAGCGAATAATTGAATGATTTTGCACAAATTGTAAGATCTGATTTGGTTTTGTTATGAAAATTAATTACGTCTTTGAAATCAATGTTTGTCAATAAATCAGAATTCATTACAATAATTGGTAGATCAGTATTTTGAATAAAAGCTAAAGATCCAATAGTTCCTAAATATTTTTTTTCTTTAATGAACCTGATATTGTAAATACTTTTATATTTTGAAAGATAATTTATAATCTTATTTTTTAAATAATTAACAGAAATCTCAAAATTATTAAAACCCTGATAATAGAACTGGTTTAAGAGTTTTTTTAGCAATCTTTCTTTTTTAATTAAAAGCATTGGTTTAGGCATTTTTTTTGTCAACGGTCTCAATCTTAGACCTTTTCCTCCAGCTAATAAAAACACTTTATGATTATATTTTTGATCAACAATTTTTTTATCAATAATTTCTAGTGAAATTATTTTATTATTTCTAATAATAGGCAAGAAAAATATTTTTTTTTGTTTCATCATTTTTTGATAATTTGATTTTTCTAGACCTGGCGTACTATAGTGAAATTTTTTATTACAAATTGAAGAAATTTTATTACTTAAAAAAAAATTTTTTTTGATGAGCGATCTTCTTAAATCACCATCAGTTATTGTACCAATCACTCTTTTTTTTTTATCTATAACTATTAAAAATTTTTTTTCTAATTTGTTAAATAAATCGATTGCATCTTTAATTTTTATACTCTCATTTAAAATATTTCTTTTAAATTTTTTTATCATTTAATAATTTTTGAATTTTTAAAAAAGGATTTTTTTTATAATATAAATTTTTATCAAATTTGATCTTATTATCTAAATTCATCGTGTATATTTTTTGAATTAATTGTGTCATTTTTTTGTTATTTTCTACAGTGTCAAAAACACTCGATGGTCTTAATCTTCCCAATTGTCTAAGACCGACATTTATCGATGGACATAAAAAATAATTAGCCTCCTTAATTCCACTGGAAGAATTACCTACGCATAAACCATTTTTATTTTTTCCTGCAAAATCCAGAAGACAGTGATAATAAGCAGTTCCAAGATTTTTTACCAAAATTATATTTTTTTTATCATTTATTTTTTTTATTTTTTTTATAATGAGATCGTAATATGGATCAAAATTTGGATAAGTAATTATTATTTTCCATCATTTTTTTGACAAAGTTTTTAAAGTTAACAAACATTCATTAACATTTTTAACATTTCTTAACTTTAGTTTAGGAATTGAGTGATAAGTAAATATGATAAATTTATCTTTTTTGTTTAAATTAATTTTTTTTCTAAATTTAATAAATTTTTTTTTATGTAACTTGAGATTTTCATGAAGAGATAACAAACCAACATCAATAATATTTTTTCTATCAATACCGATTTTTTTTAAATTTCTAAATGAAAACTTGTTTGTAACTAAATGATAGTCGGAAATTTGTGAAATAGCATGTCTAATTTTATCATCAAAGGTTCCACCACTTGTTACATCTCCACCCTCATAATGAACAATGGGTATTTGATTTAAAAAGCAAACATACGCAAATATAAAAGTTTCGAATCTGTCAGAAAATACAAAAGCAAAATTAAATTTTTTACCTTTAATGTAATGAATTAAACCTTTATTCAATTCCAGGATATAGTTATTTAGATTAAATATATTATTAG
>MDTA01149756.1_pt1 | contig 15820 bp, 17 predicted proteins | sample 811151 | NCBI WGS metagenome assembly MDTA01 (sample SAMN05326648, study PRJNA326480) | marine metagenome | isolation source: seawater | place: Indian Ocean: South | collected 2010 | reverse complement strand
TTTGGATATAAATATCCCTTAAACTTTTTATTAATTTTTATCATTCTCAAATATGGTAATAAAAATTTATCTTTTTTTATTTTGTCATCTGTGTTGGTTACACCAATGTTTTACTTATTTAATTTAGATTACTTTAGTCAAAAATTCTTTGCTACAAGTTGGTTTAGTGTAGTTTGGCTTTTATCCAGATACTCGTTTTACATGATAAACTTTTTATATTTAATAATTGCGATAGACTTTTTAAAATCTAAATTAAAAGTTAGCTATTAAAATAATCTTCAACTTGTTTTTTCATTTCATTGATAGCATTATTTTCTAAATTATTCTTTTCCCAAGAAACGATGTTTTCAATAGATTTATCAATTGAAATCCTTGGAGCCCAAGATAAGGTTGACATTGCTTTTGTAGAATCCAATCTTAATTCTGAACTTTCAACTAAAGCATTGTCATTTAAAATTTCAACCTCGACATTAGATTCCCAAGTATCAATATATTTTTGAACTAAAGTTTTTACATTATATTTATTGTTTGGCTTGGAATTTAAATTAAATATTTCCGATGTTTTTTTTAAGTACGTAAATTCTGCTACATCAAGATAACCCTTTATAGAATCTCTTACATCTTGCCAAGGTCTTATCCCATCTGGATTTCTTAATATAAGTTTTTTTTCATTTAAGATTGCTGATAACACATCTGTTAATAATCTATTTTCGCCTCTGTCTCCTCCTCCAATAACATTTCCTGATCTTACAACGCTTATATTTAAATTATCTCTTGAATATAAGTCTTTAAAATTTTGAATAACTCCTTCACTGCTTACTTTACTTAATGAGTAAAATTCATTTCCTCCTAAAACTGCATCCTCTTTATTCCATTCTGATGAATTCTTATAAACTTTGTCCGTTGTAGAGATTACCAGCGTCTGAATATCGTTGTTTTGATTGCAAGAATCTAGAATGTTAAACGTCCCGATAATATTTGTCTCTAAAGTTTCTCTAGGCTCTTTAAATGCATATGGTACTAAGCTTTGAGCAGCAAAATGAAATACAATTTGTGGCTTGATAGAGTCTATATAATCTTTAATCTTTTTATTTTCTTTAGAAATATCTAAAAATTCTTCAGTTGTAAATAAATTTTCCAATTTTACATCTTCATAAACACCTTTTTTTTCTGCTTTAGACAAACCATGAATTTTTGAACCCAAATGATGGAGTATAAATGACAACCAAGAACCTTTGAAGCCAGTATGTCCAGTAATTAGGACGTTTTTATTTTTCCAAAAATCATTCATAATAATTAAATAATTGTTCTTTCATTTCTTTTTCGAGCAGTTCAAGTTCACGAATCGTATCAACTGGTCTCCAATATCCAAAATGATGAAATGCTTTTAACTGATTATTTATTGCTAATTCTTCAAGTGGTTGTTTTTCAAATGGAGTTTCGTCTGCTTCTATAAAATTTTCAATTTCTTTATTTAAAATAAAAAAACCACCATTTATCCATCCTTCTTTAGAGTTATTTTTCTCTCCAAACTTATTTACTAGACTGTTTTCTCCAATTTCTAAACTTCCAAACCTTGCAGGTGGTCTCACAGCTGTAAGAGTTGCAATTGTTTCATTTTCAAAATGAAATCTTTCTAATTCTTTTATGTCAACATTCGCAACTCCATCACCATAGGTCAAGTGAAAGTAGTCTTCTTCAATATGTTTTATTGCTTTCTTTATTCGTCCACCAGTTTGTGTTTCAATCCCTGTATCTAATATTTTTATCTGAATTCCTTGATCAGATTCAAATAAATTGTTTCTGAAGTTGAATTTAGAATCATTTTTAAAATAATTAAAAATAAAATCAGATTTATAACCGGTAAGTACAATAAATTTTTTCACTCCTTGTGAAATATAAATGTTCATTATATGAATTAAAAGGGGTTTGCCGTTTGCCTCTATCATTGGTTTTGGAATAGTATCAGTGTATTCTGAAAATCTTGTACCTTTTCCACCAGCAAGAATAAGAGCCGTTTGAACTTTTAACATTTATTTTTTAATTATATATATTAAAAAGGTCTTTTTGAAGAAATAAAAACTCTAATATAATTTAATAATCAAGTAACAGGTAAAATTATTGTTGATTATAAAATTATGGAAAAAGATAAAAATATTGAAGAAGCTAAAAAAAGTATATTAGATAATGCTGATGAATATTTTGATTTAACACAAACCAATAATAATTTTGTACCTGGAATCTCAAATATTCCTGTATCTGGAAAAGTCCTTGATAAAGAAGACTTGAGAAATTTAATTCTATCATCTCTCGACTTATGGTTAACTGCTGGTGAATTTACAGATAAATTTGAAGAAAAGTTAAGAAAAACTCTTGATATGAGACATTGTCTATTTGTAAACAGCGGATCGTCGGCAAATTTAGTTGCAATGTCTTCTTTAAAAGAACTTTATAAATTAAAAGAGGGTGATGAAATTATCACTTCAGCAGTTAATTTTCCAACAACAATGAATCCAATAATCCAAAATGGTTTAAGACCTGTATTTGTTGATGCTGAAAATAAAACATATAATATCAATGCAGATCTAATTGAAGAGAAGATAAATGAAAAAACTAAAGGTATTGTTCTCGCCCATACTTTAGGAAATCCAATTGATTTAGAAAAAATTACAGATATTTGTGATAAGTATGATTTATTTCTAATGGAAGATATGTGTGATGCTTTTGGAAGCAAATACAAAGATCAATTTGTTGGCAGCTTTGGTGATGTTGCAACACTTTCTTTTTATCCTGCCCACCATATTACAACAGGGGAAGGAGGTGCTGTACTTACAAACAAACCAAAACTTAAAAAAATTATGGAATCAATGAGAGATTGGGGTCGAGATTGTTACTGCAAACCTGGTGAAGATAATACGTGTAAAAAAAGATTCGATTGGCAGTTAGGAGGTCTTCCAGCCGGGTATGACCATAAATATATTTATTCACACATAGGTTACAACTTAAAAGCAACTGACATGCAAGCTGCTGTTGGATTATCTCAATTGAATAAACTTGATGGTTTTATTGAAAAAAGAAAAATTAACTTTAATTATTTAAAAGATAAATTTTCACAATTTGATGTCTTTGACTTACCTCAACAGTCAAAAAACTCTGATCCAAGTTGGTTTGGATTTCCTCTAACAATTAATGAAAAAGCAAAGTTTGAAAGAACAGAATTACTAAGATTTTATGATGAACATCGTATAGGGACTAGATTATTGTTTGCTGGCAATGTTTTACTTCAGCCTGCCTATTATGATCTAAAATTTGATGATCCAAATAATTATCCAGTTGCAAATAACATTGCAAAAAATTCGTTTTGGTTGGGAGTCTTCCCAGGACTTACTTTTGAAATGTTGGATTATGTTGTAGACACTACAAAAAAGTTTTTAGATGAAAAGAGTTGATAACAAAATTCAATTAAGAATTATTTACTTATTACTTTTAACTACGTTTTTGTCCCTTTTTACCTTGTTTCTTGTACAAGAATTAAATTTTTCTAAAAGTTTAAATTTTACGGATATTGAGAAAAACGAAAATTTTACAATAAAAACTTGTAATGATATTTCTATAGAGAATATTAAAAATACAGAGGTTGATTATACGTTTTCATACAAGTTTATAGACATTTATCCCGAGATCGAAAATATGAGATGTTTAGGTAAAGTTGTCGATATATGGACTAATGAAGAAAATTTAAATTCTTTACACTTTTTATATGGTTCAAATCAGAAGCTTTATGATTATTTAAATTTTATAGGTAACGGTTTTTTTCTTTTGATTGTATTATTCCTAAAAAAATTTAATTTCACTTCATCAAATTTAAAATTTTTAAATATTACAAATATCATAGTTTTCAATTTTTTATTGAATTATTTATTTAAAAAAACACCGGGGTCAATATTTCAATTTTTAGATTTAAACATTTTGATTATTTTATTTACTTTCTTGTTTATGTTTTTATCAATTGACTTGAAAAATTTTAAGTTATTTTTAATAGGTTTATTATTTTTTATAACTTTTAATTATGATTTTTTTGGAGTTTATGTATTAAGTTTCTTATTATCAAATAAGTTTACGATTGATATAAGTGAGAAGGATTTTAAATATGTTATTTTATTTCCACCAATTTTTTATATACAAAGATTCATTGGTGCCTTATCAGAAGAATTTAATATTTTTTGGTCTGGATTGTTTCAAAATTTTTACTTTGGTTTTTCAAGATTTGTAGATTTACAAGCTGATTTTCACATTCTTAATTGTCATACTGATCAAGCGTCACCATATAATATAAACTTTACTGAAATAGTCAACTACTGTTCAGACACTATTGGATACGGACCAATAAGAAAGCTCATTCCATTATATGGGGATATTTGGATGACAGTTTTGTTTGCATTATTTATTCTTTTTATAATCATACTTTATCAATATAAACAAATTGTATTGAAGTACCCTACTGAAATTCTTATTTCAACTTTGTTTTTAATAAGTCCATCAGTAAATTTATTAATACACTTATCCAATCCTGATATCTTTTACTTTGCATTTATTTACTTTTTTTTAAAAAATTATGAAAATAATCCAATACTTTATTCTGGAATCATTTATATCTTTACTTTGTGGAAGATACATGCAGTGGGAATTCTTTTTGGACTTTTGTTTTGTGCTTTAGTCAAAAAGAATCAAAGAGTAATAAAGACAAATATTTTTTTTATATTTCTAACCCTAGTCACATATGTTGTAGATGTAATATTTACTGAGCCACTAACAATACCTGGATCTCCTGATGAAAGGCTGGCATATGGAATATTGCATGATGCATTACAACTTACAAAATTTACGAATTATGGAAATACACTGCAGTATGTTTTTTTTACAATTATTTTGTCAGTAATTATTTTATTTACATCAAAAAATTTAACAAAACTCTATGGGAATGAAGATATAAAGAGGTTCAGTACCTACGAATTTTATGGATATTCGTATTGGTTCTTTTTGACATTTATATTCCAAAATCAAAGTTACAGATTGCCATTGTTTATGATTTTATTTATCTATTTATTTAAGAACTCAGAAAATTTTTTAAAAATATCTCTTTCATTAGCTATATTCTTAAATCCAGTATTTTCTAATGAATACTTAATTTTTGAAAAAATTTCTCTAATTGGAAATAGATTTGGACTTTACATTGTTTTTACCGCATTATTTACGATTTTCTTTTCTGACTTTTATTCAAATTTTGTATCACGCTTTCTCAAAATAAAATTTTTAGAGAATTTTAAAATATGAAACTTTATTTAATTTATAATCTTCCTAAACGAATTTAGAATTATGAACTCTGAAAAAAAACTGTTTACAAAATCAGCAATTGCTGGAGGAATTATTTATCTATATTCAATTTCAATTGCTAATCTAAATCAATTTTATATCTTACTTTTCTTAGATGAAACTATAAGAACAGATATAAATATTTTAATTACTTTTACTTCTGCAGTATTTTTAAATTTTATATTACACAATAATTATGTTTTTAAAATCAATTTTGATACCTTTAAATTATTCCAATTTTATGGAACTAATATTCTAAATTTTTTATTACCGTTTATCTTTTGGAATATATATGAAAGTTTTTTTGGATCGCCATCAATTTTCGTATTTAACTTATTTAGTGTATTGTTAGTTCTTATATTGATCCCACTTAAATTTTTATTTTATAAAAAAATTTTTAAAAATTAATATATCTCATCAATAATATACAGAGGCCTAGATTTTGTTTCTTCAAAAATTAAACCAATGTATTGGCCAAGTACAGATAGAACACCAAACAACAAAGATGAAAATAGTAGTACTAGTCCCACAATTGTTCCAAATCCATCAAAAGGTACTCCAAAAATAAACCATCTATAAATTTGTGTAGAAAGGACAATAATTGATAAGAATGAAAATGCCATTGCAAAAAACGTTGAGATTTTCAATGGAAGATTTGAAAATGCAAATATTCCTCTTAAAGCAAATCCTAAAACTTTTCGAGTTTTTGCCTTTGATTTACCCGAGAACCTTGTCTGTCTTAAAAATTCTACACCGACACTCTTGAAACCAACCCAAGAGAAAAATCCTCGATAAAATCGATTAGATTCTCTAATTTGATTCAATGCTTTTATTACCTTTTTGTCAATAAGTCTGAAGTCACTTACATCTTTTGGGATTAATCCATTAGTTGTTTTTGAGAGTATTTTGTAATAAATTCTTGAATTTATTTTTCTTAAAATTGATTTGCCAGGTCTTGATTTAACAATTCCGTAGACCATTTCAAATCCTTCTTCCCATTTTTCGATAAATGTTGGAATGACTTTTGGATCATCCTGCAAATTTGCCGTCATGACTATGGCTGCATCGCACTGAACTTTATCCAAGCCAGCAGTAATACCACCATCGAAACCAAAGTTTCTTGATAGTTTTATTATTTTTACTCTATCATCCTTTTCCTTAAGTCCCATTAAGTTTTTAAAAGTGTTATCAGTACTTCCATTTTCAATATATAAAAATTCAAATTCATAATTTGGAAGTTCTTGAGTAATGGTATTTATTTGATCATATAATTCAACAACGTTATCTTCTTCATTAAACGCAGTAATGATACAACTTATTTTTTTCATTCATTCCTCTTAATTATTTAAATCTTGTTACTTAAAGAATATCAAATGTATTATTTTTATTTTCAGTAAATTTAATAATTTCTTTAATTTTTTCTTCAGTATCTAATAAGCTGTCATCGAATTCATTTTTAAAAGAATAATCCTTGCTTATGTATTCATCTTTTTGAATAGAATCAAAATAGTTTTCATTTACAATTAGTTCAGAGTTTGTAATTTTAGAAATTATTTTCCCTAATTCATATATGTCTAAATTGATATTCCAGGCATCAAAAACATTAATTGGATCTTTCAAAAAGTAATCAATTAATCTGTCAAATACTAAATACGATCTTATAACTTTTATATTTGAATCAATTTTTATAATTTTATTTTTTTGGGATTGAGCAATAAAACTTGAGAATGCATATTTATAATCAACATTATAAAAATTCGATATTAACCCAAAGATTCTTGCAATAGAATATTCGATATTGTTATTTTCACAAATTTCAATAAATAATCTTTCCTGTTTTAATTTTTGCGATGAATAAATGTTTTCTTTTTTTGTATCTGCCCAATAAATTGCTCCGCTTGAAGATAGGAGTGCTTTTTTAACATTATTATTTTCCAAAAAGATATTACCATTTTCAATAATTTCATCTGTGATAGCAACATATTCTTTAGGCTTGATTTTTGAAACATTGTTTCCAGTCAAAAAACTGTAATTAAAAAGAATATCAAATTCTTCATTTTTTATATTTTTCATATCATCGGGATTAAGAACATCAAATTTTTTATTTTGAAACAATAGTTTTTTTCTTTTTGATGCAATTAAGATTAAATCCACATCTTTGTTTATGTTTAATAAATGATTTATTGTAGATTTACCGAGCCAGCCTGTTGCTCCGTATATAACAACTTTCATTATTTTTAAATTTAAAACCAATCAAAAATGTCATCAGATTTATCATCAATATAATAGTCGGCATAAGGCTTGCCAAGTATTAGCTTATGATACTTTGCATTCCAATCTGATAGTTGTTTAGTAGTTAAGTCTTTCCAGTCTATATCTGTAGTAGATCCCCTAGCGGTAAAATATATGATCTGGTTACCATTTTCGTATAGATCATTTACTTGTTGTATCCTGTCAAAGTAAGGTTTTGCTTTTTCGTAATCACCATCCGTATTTGTGCAAATAGTACCGTCAATATCAAAGCAATAAACTTTCACCAATATCTTAATTTTTCAGCAATTTTCTGTTCTTCTTCAGTAATTTTTTTAACTCCATCCCCATGTACTAAATTAAACATCCTTATTTTTTCAGTCATGTTTTTGAAACCTAATGGCTCTAGTGATGCAGATTGATCTGAGCCATACATTGCTCTGTCCATAGTAATATGTCTTTCAACAGCAACAGCCCCCATTGCTACAGCAAATGTTGATGGCGTAACAGATGATTCGTGACCTGAATAGCCTACATTTAATGAGAATGTTTCTTTGAGTGTTCTAATAGATTGTAAATTAAGGTTATTTATATCTGCTGGATATTCGGAGCAAGTATGCATTAATACCAGTGGACATTCTTCCTTTTTAAATATGCTTACAGCCTGGTCTATTTCTTCCATAGTACACATTCCGGTCGATAAAAAGGTTGGAATTTTTTCTTCTGCGACAACTTTTATAAAATCAATATTTGTAGTCATTGCTGAAGCTACTTTGTTGAATTTTAGCTCGTAATTTTTAAGAAAATTTTGACTTTCGATATCCCAGGCTGATGCAAACCAGTCAATTTCAATCTCTTTACAAAACGAATCAATCTCATCGTAATCTTTTTTATTAAACTCAAGCCCTTCTTTTTGCTCACGTTGTGTTTTACCCCAAGGTGATTCCCTTGGTTCGTTTAAATAATCTTGAGTGTAAACAATATCTACAGTCCTTTTCTGAAATTTAACAGCATTAGCACCGCTCTCTTTACTTGCAGAAATTAATTCTTTAGCTAAATTTATATCTCCATTGTGGTTTATTCCAATTTCAGCAATTACAAAAACTTCTGATTTACCTGGTTCAAAATTACTAAAGCAATCCATAATACAATGATATATAATACTAATAGATTTGGTTTAAAATTTTCAAAAAGCATATGAAATACATTGATAAATATTTAAAAGAATCGGCTGAAGTTGCAAAAATGCAAATTGAGCTTAAAGAAGAATTTTTAGTTATAGCAGAAGCCATTAAGGAAAAAGTTGAAAATGGTGCTTGTGTATTTTTTTGCGGAAATGGTGGATCTGCCGCTGATTCTCAACACCTAGCTGCTGAATTAGTTGGGAGGTTTAAAAAAAATAGAAGAGCATTAAAATCGATAGCATTAACTACGGATACAAGTATTATTACTTCGATTGGAAATGATTATTCATTTGAAGATATCTTTTCAAGACAATTGGAAGCTTTGGCTTCAGACAATGATGTTTTAATTGGTATTTCTACTAGTGGAGAAAGTCAAAACATTTTAAATGCTATTGAATTTGCAAATTCTAACAATATGTTGACTGTAGGATTCACCAACAAAAACCAAAATTCACTATCAAAATTAACAAAATATTCTTTAAATATTCCATCTGAAGAAACAGGAATAGTTCAACAAGGACATATTACTTTTGGACAATTACTTTGTTTTTATTTGGAAGAAAACATAGCCTAAGTGTTAATTTCTGAAAGAGTTTCTAGTTTTTTATCTAGTAAAGGTTCTAAAACAGTATTTATGGTAACTGGTGTTGCCGCTATGTTTTTAAACGATAGCTTTACTAGGAATAATCAACTAAAAACCACATTTTTTCATCATGAACAGGCTTGCGCAATGGCTGCTGAAGGATATGCAAGAATTTCAGGACGAATGCCAATTCTTTCACTTACAGCGGGTCCTGGGGGAATAAATTCATTAAATGGAATTTTTGGGGCCTTTAATGATTCACTCCCAATATTTGTAGTTTCTGGACAAGTAAGAACAGAGACACTAAATAGAAATAAACATCTAAGACAGCTTGGAGACCAGGAAGCGCCAATAGTTGAGATTGTTAAGACAATTACAAAATACTCAAAAACAATTGATAACCCCAATCAGATTGACTTTGAACTAAATAAAGCATATAACCTTGCTACTGAAGGAAGACCAGGTCCAGTTTGGCTAGATATACCAATAAATATACAAAGCCAAGCTTATGAAATAAAAAATCAAATAAAAGGAAATGCAATAGAAAATATGTCAAAAATTGCTAATAAAGATATTGAGTTTGAAAAATTATACAAAATGATAAATAAATCAAAGAGGCCAGCAATAATTGCAGGTAGCGGAATTAGATTAGCAAATCAAGTAAATGAATTTTATCAATTCGTTGAGAAATTTAAGATACCCGTTGTAACTGGGTTTAATGGTCATGACTTGATGTGGGAATCACATCCGAACTATTGTGGTAAAGCAGGAACAATAGGAAATAGAAGTGGAAATTTAGTTGTTGAATGCTCAGATTTATTAATTATCTTAGGTTCCCGATTAAATATTAGGCAAATTGGTTACAATTTTGAGTCTTTTGCTAAAGACAAATTTGCATGTTACGTTGATATTGATAAGAATGAATTAAATAAGCATACTGTTAAAAACATTGACTTAAAAATTAATTCTGATTTACAAACATTTTTTAAGTTCTTTAATTCCACAAAAAATAATAATAATCTTATTGAACATAAAAAGTTTTTATCATGGACTAAAAAAATACATAAAAAATATGGTCCAGACTATGAAACTTTTCCTGAAACAAAAAAAATAAATCCATACAAATTCGTTAAGTCAATTAGTAATAGTTTAAACAATACAGATGTAATAACATTTTCAAACGCCACAGCAGGAGTTGTTCCAAATCAAGCTATAAGGCTTAAAAAAGGTCAAAGATTTTTTGGTAGCTCTGGTTCTGGATCAATGGGTTTTGGTCTCCCGGCCTCAATTGGTGCTTCTATTGGTTCAAAAAAGAGAGTAATTTGTTTTGAAGGAGACGGAAGTATCCAGATGAATATCCAAGAGTTGGCCACTGTTTCACATAACAATTTGAACATTAAAATTTTTATTTTTTCTAACAATGGATATCACTCAATAAGGCAAACTCAAAGAAATTACTTTAGTGATAATTTAGTAGGAATCGACTCATCAAATGGATTGAGTTTTCCAGATTATGAAAAAATATCTCAAGCTTATGGCTTACCTTACATAAAAATTAGTAATGAATCACAAGTTGATAAAAAACTCAGTCAGGTTTTAAGTAAAAGAGGACCAATTGTTTGTGAGGTTATGATAGATGATAAAATTAACTATCAACCAAAAGTTTCTTCAAAAAGAGATTCTGAAGGAAGAATTATCAGTGCTGAGCTTTATGATATGTCACCTTTTATTAGTGATGAAGATTTACAATTGATTTTGGATATAAAAAATCAATAATGATATCTGAAAAAAAATTAGCATTAATGCAAGGTAGGCTTACGAAACCAATAAGAAAACCTATACAGGAATTTCCAATTGAAAATTGGGAGAATGAAATTGGTCTTTTAAACAAACTTAATTTTAAAGCTATTGAATGGATTATTGATCTCTATAGTTACGAAAAAAACCCCATTTTAGCTAGTAGAGATTTGGTAAATGATATATTAAACAAAAATAAAATAAAAATTAGTGCTATTTCAAATGATTACTTTTTAGATTTAGGAAATCAAATTGGACAAATTTCTTTTAAGCAAATGTGTGAAATTATTAAAAGACAGGAAGATTTAATATTTAAACTTGGAAATAATCAAAAATGTATTTTAGTAATGCCATTTATTGAAAGTTGTAGTCTAAAGAAGTTTAGTGCCAAAGAAATCGATAAAATATTTTCTCTTCTTTTGAGTTTAGAATCCTCAAACAATATAGATTTTGCCCTTGAACTAGACATTAATTGTAATGAAATTGATAAAAAATTGGCTGATATTTTAGAAACTAATGTATTCATCAATCTAGACATGGGAAATACTATAAGTTATGGATTTAATATAGATGAAGAAATTGAGAACTATTCAAGTCAAATAATAAATGTTCATATTAAAGACAGAAGAATCAACGGGCCAACTGTTCCCCTCGGAAAAGGTGATACAAATGTTGAATACATAATTAATAAATTGTATTCATGTGGATATAAAGGATCTTTTACTTTACAGTTAGCAAGAGAAGATAGAGATGAAGAAATAACAGTAAGGAGCTATCTTAAAGAAATTGTCAATTATGAGTAAACAGAGCTATACATTAATTCTTGGAGGTTCAAAAGGAATCGGATTTGAAACTAGGAAATATTTAAATTCCAAAAATAGAGATACAATTTCAATAAGTAGGAATAAAAGTGAATCTTCATCAAAAAGAAATATAGAAATAATTTTTGATTTATTAAATTTTGATGATTACAAAAAACTATTTATACAGCTAGATAAATATAATATCGAAAACATAATATTTAATCTGGGCGATGGATCTGTAAAGTTCAAAGACTCAAAAGAACAATTAGAATACTCCAAAAAAATTAACTTTCTATATGTAAAAGAATTTATAAAAGTTGGTAACTATTTAAATAACAATAATTTAAAAAATATTATTTTTTTGAATTCCATTTGTAGGTTTCAAGAGGTTGGATGTAGAGAAGAGTACAGAGAGAGCAAAAAAAAGTTATTTAATTATTTTAAAAAACAAGTAAAGATATTTGGTGAAAGAAATGTTCGGATTAATTCGATTACTTTAGGGGATGTATATCACCATAATTCAATTTGGAAAAACAAATTTGAAAATAAAGAAGACGAAATAAACTACCTACAAAGTACAAAACTTACAAATGAGTATGTAGATGTCATTGATGTTGTAACAACAATAGAATTTATCCTCAATAACAAATCTTTGATTGGTGAAGACATAATTATAGATGGTGGTCATACTTATCTATTAAATAACTGACCTACCTCCATCAACAATTAAATTATGGCCCGTTGTAAATGTATTTTTTGGATTACACAAAAATTTAATTGGCTCTATTAATTCTTCTTTAGTCATTACTCTATCAAGGGGAGTTAAGCCGGATAGCTTATTTATAAAGTCTTCGCTCATGTTTTCCTGATAAATTCCGCTTGGTGAAAGTGAATTTGCAATGATATCTGGACCAAATGTTGCGGAAAAATATTTCGTCAAACCAATAACTGAGTGTTTTACGGCACTATAGTGAGCAGGTTTAAACTTTGATATAACATCATTTTCGTTATATAACCTGTGATCAGGAGCAATTACTGATAAGTCTGAAGCTATATTTAAGATTTTTCCCATAGTTTTACTTTTTTTATGATTAATCACAAAAAATTTAGAAGTAAAAAAATAGCTTGATATTCCTTGAATCAAAGCGTTGTTAAATGAAGTACCATCTTGATTACTTAAATTTTCAAATCCCTCCTCATGAGTACCAACTTTTGAATCTAAACCTAAAGCATTAATTAACAAATTGGGAGATTTGTGATCACTAAATATTTGATTCAAAGTACCCATTACCTCGTCTTCTTTGGTGGCATCACATAATTTATATTCGACCAGATTACTATATTTATCAAATATCCCATTGTCTTCTGATATATCAACACCTATGATTCTAAAATTTAGTTGTGTTAAAGCCTCTAAAGCAATCTGGCCAATCAAGCCTAATCCAAAAATTATTGCGATATTTTCATTTTCTTTTTTCATGATTAAATTAAATTCCTTTAGAAGTCCATCCTCCATCAACATTTAAAATTTGACCAGTTATGTAAGAAGATTCATTAGATAGAAGAAACCTAATTACATTGGCAACTTCTTCTTGTTCTCCCCACCTATTTAACAGAGTTCTGTTTGAAATATCTTTTCTTCTGTCATTTTCATTAAAGCTTTTTTTTGTCATATTTGTTTTTATGTACCCAGGCACTACACAATTTACTCTTACATCTGGTGCAAGGTCAACTGATAAACTTTTAGTGTATTGTATAATTGCAGCCTTACTGATTTGATATGAAGGATTATTCTCAAATCCAAGTTGACCCCCGATACTGCTTACTAATACAATCGACCCACCTTTTCGAATATTTGTATTTAGAGTCTTAAGTATTTTCGAAACTGAGAAAAAATTTATTTTTAGTGTTTCTTCCCAGTTTCCAAAATCTAGCTCATCTTTATCAGGGATAGTTATGCCTGCTGAAAAAACCGCACCATCATAGTTATTTTTTTTAGATTTAATTAATTTAATAAAATTATCTATTTCAGAATCATTTGCTAAATTACATTTGTAATAAAATTTATTTTCTTCATTTTTATATTCTTTTGAGCTTATGATATCAAAATTCACATTATCTAAACTATCAACGAGGGCTTTTCCAATACCCGAAGTTCCACCTGTAATTAGTAAGTTTTTCAATTCAAGTTAATGATAATTCATAAACTCAGATTGAAAATTTAAATTTATTATTTTTGTACATAAATTTTGTTAATATTAAGAACTATGGGATTTTTAATACAAAGCCTAAAAGAGCTTCTTGTCGATTTCCTTTATTTTATTTCAAAAATAAAATATTTTTCAAATCAAAAGTCTATTTTTCAACTTTATGAAGAAAAAGAAAAGCTACTTTGTTACGAGCATTTTTATAAAGAGTTTAAAACTTCCGTTTTTTTAGAAGATAGAAAACAAACAAGAATCTATTCAATAGAAAAAGCAATCAAAAATGATGAAAAAAAAGAAATGTATTATTTAGAATTTGGAGTATTTAAGGGTACTTCTTTAAACTTGTTTTCAAAATATGTAAATAAAGTTTACGGATTTGATAGTTTTGAGGGACTTCGAGAAGATTGGGCTGGATATCTTTGGCCCGAAGGCCACTTTGATTTAAAGAAAAAAGTACCAAGACTAAGAAAAAATGCCATTCCTTTAGTGGGTTGGGTCCAAGACACATTACCAGAATTTCTTAAAGAGCATAGTCCACAAATTAATTTTGTTCATATGGATTTAGATACATATGAATCATCAAAATTTGTTTTAGAAAAAATTAAACCTTATTTAATTGATAAGTCAATTATTTTGTTTGATGAACTCTACAACTTTCCAGGGTGGGATGTTGGTGAATACAAAGCATTAACTGAAGTTTTTGATTCTGAAGAATATAAATTTATTGCTTTTTCTAAAAAGGATAAACAAGTAGCAATTCAAATAATGAAGGATTAAATTCTAACAAAATATTTATTAAATTTATCCTCTAATTGAATATCGTAATTATTTTCTAAATCATTACTTTGTAAAGAGTCTTTTTCTATAACTAAAATATCAAATTTATAATTGTTAAAGTCATAGGTTTTAATCACTTCTCCACTTGTTCCTTCGATATCAATTGATAAGATATGAATTTTTTTATTTTTATCATAGTTCTCATTAATAATATCCTCTAAAGTTTTGGAAGGAACATCCAATACTTCAATCAAGTTTGCATTTAATTTATCGACAGCATATCGATACCATTCTTTGTTGGTGGTGCTTAGCTCCCAGGGTTCAAGTTTATAATATTTTAATTCTTCTGCTTTTCTGGTTGAAATTCCCGCGAAAATACATGTATCACTTGGTCTTACTTTCTTGTAAATATTCAATAGATCTTGATTTGCATCTACGGCAACTATGCTCGAACCTTTTTTATGGAATTTGTAAGTATTTGAGTGTATTTTTGGATGGCCAGCACCTATATCAAATATTTGGATATCACTATATTTAATATCTGTATAATTTTTATCTATTAATCTTTTTAATTTTATGTCTTCAAATTCTAAACTATTTGAAGGTAGTAAAAAATATAAAAATTTAAATAAATTATTTCTGAACTTTAGATTGTATTTATAAGGAATTAATTTATAAATTTTTTTTAATAGCTTGGAATTGATAAAATTGTAAATCATATTTTAATTTTAGATTTTAACTCTAAAATTGTATTTTTACTAGTCAACAGTTTTCCAAAGATGTAAAGAAGCTATCGTTTTATAAGGCGACCACTCCTCTGCATATTCATCATATTTTTTCCAGTCA
>MDTA01114299.1_pt1 | contig 15821 bp, 14 predicted proteins | sample 811151 | NCBI WGS metagenome assembly MDTA01 (sample SAMN05326648, study PRJNA326480) | marine metagenome | isolation source: seawater | place: Indian Ocean: South | collected 2010 | reverse complement strand
TGTGATCTAATTATGATCAGAGATTGCTTATTTCATTTATCATATAATGATATTAATAAGCTTCTTAAGAATCTTGAGAGTACTGAATATAAATACCTACTTACAACTACGCATTCACCTGTAAATAATTTCGTAAATAAAGATATTGTTACAGGTGATTTTAGATTAATTGATCTTTTTTCTAAACCTTTCAATTTTAATGAAAAGTTTATAACAGAGAGAATTCGTGATTATCCTAATGGATATCCAATAAAAAGAGAGATGATTTTAATTGAAAAAAAACATGTGCCTACTGAATTATTAATATATTAAATTATGATCTTGTATATACTAGATTTTTTATTTGCAAGATGGAAAATCATTACTCTTCTTACCATAGTTATTATTCTAATATTTTCATTATTTCCAATTAATAGTATTTCTAATCATACTCATAGTGATAAAATTGGCCACTTACTTATGTATTCACTTTTGACTATCCCTATCTCAATTGTAAAACCTAGTCACCATCATCTATTCTATTTTTTCTTTATCTGTCTAGGTGGATTTATTGAAATAATTCAACCATTGTTTAATAGGTATCAAGATCTTTTAGATTTTATTTTTAATACTGCTGGCGTATTATTAGGTATATTTCTCGGGATAATGGTGAGGAAAAAATATTCTCACTTAACCTGCTTTAATTAAAAATACTTGCTTTTCTATTCATTTTTGAGCTCTTATATGAGCTAACCAATATATATTGTATTCAAACAATTATTAATATACCATATGAGAACTTAATGAGAACTTTTAATATAACATGCTGACCGAGAAAGAACAAAAAGCCTACGAATTTATAGTCAAATATCATAAAAAATATGCGAAATACCCTTTGTTAATTGATATTGCAAAAGGAATGGGTATTAAGTCAAAAGGAGTAGCTCATCGATATGTAATAGCTCTTCAAAAGGCTAATAAGTTAATAAGAATTCCTAATAGACATAGAGGGATAACTTTGAAAGAAAAAGAACCTGTTTTCTTAAAGTCTTTAGGAAAAATTGCTGCCGGTGGACCAATAGAAGCAATAACAGATCAACAAAGAATTGAGCTTGAATACTTATTTACTAATAAAAAATCTTATGCCTTAAAGGTTACAGGTGACTCAATGATTGATGCAGGCATACATGATGGTGATTGGGTAATTATTGAAGAAGGTGTAAAACTTTATAAATCGAAAGTACATGTAATTTTAATAGATAATCAAGATGTAACATTAAAGTATGTAGAAAAAATTAATTCAAAAGAAATAAAACTGATACCTGCAAATAAAAAATTTAAAGATATGGTTTATCCTAACGAAAGAATCTCTATTCAAGGGTATGTAGTAGGACAAGTAAGAATATATTAGATGAGTAAGAAAATATTTATCCATGTAGATATGAATGCTTTTTTTGCATCTATTGAACAGCGAGATTTTCCAAAACTTCAAGGAATGCCCATAGCGGTAACAAATGGAAAACATGGATCTTGTATTATTACTTCTTCATATGAAGCAAGAGCGTTTGGTGTTAAAACAGGAATGAGGTTATGTGATGGAAAAAAGATATGTCCACATTTAATACAAAGACCATCAAGACCAAATGTATATGCGAATACATCTACTAATATCATGCGGATATTACATAATATTACTCCTGATATTCAAATATATTCTGTTGACGAAGCATTTTTGGAAGTAACGAACTGTATGAAAATTTATAAAAATATAAATACAGTAGTATATAAAATTAAAGATTTAATATATTCACATGAAAATCTCAAATGCTCAATAGGAGTGTCTTATAGCAAATCATTAGCTAAATTTGCTTCAAAGCTTAATAAACCAGATGGAATTACATTTATTTCTAAAAGTAATTTTCATCAGTATCTAGATAATGCTCCAATTGACAAATTATGTGGTGTATCAAAAGGCATAACAAAATTTTTAAATGAACATGGAGTATACAAATGTTCTGATATGAAAGATATTCCTATCAGTATCCTTTCTAATAGGTTTGGAAATATTGGGAAAAAAATATGGCTTATGGCAAATGGTAGTGATTTTGAAGGCCTCACATTAGATCCTGTGCATCCAAAAAGCCTTGGACACGGTAAAGTTTTAATGCCAAATACAAAAAATCGATATATAGTGAGAAAAGTTTTTTTAAAAATGTCAGTTAAATTATCTAGACGTTTACGAGAATCAGGCTATGAATCAAAAATATTTGCGATTGGTATAAAAATAAAAGCAGGCTGGATCCAAAAGAAAATAAAGCTAGAATATCCTACATCTAATCAGTCTACTATATTCGCTCTTTGCGTGCAGTATCTCAATATGTTTGACAATAGTATTGGTATTTACCAAATTCAAGTAACAGCAACAAATCCTATACAGAAAAATATTCAGGCCGATCTTTTTAATAAGGAATCTGAACATAGTAATTATTTAAAGGTTGTTGATGACATTAATAGTAGATTTGGTAAAGATATTGTTAGACCAGCACGCTTGAAATCTGACGTTTATGATAGCCCAGATGTTATTGCACCTGCTTGGCGTCCAAATGGCCATAGAAAATCCGTGTGAATGAAAAAAGGCCGAAGGGGGTAAATTCGGCCTTTCATTAAAGGGGTGGGGATATGACATATTGTCTACATCCTGTCTAAAACATTATCTGAATAAATTAGACATGTCAATAAAAAAAGTGAACAAAAAGTATACAAATGATATAAAAGGTGATACTGTCTGTTAAAAATTAGACAAAACTTTGACAAAATCTATGGAAAATATGATAATTGAAAACAATGGCACAGAAAAGTCTACAAATGGCCTGCGAATGAAAGAGGATTTGTCTGCAAAGCCTAGGCATCTAATCCAAGTCGTTAACCGAAGAACCGGCTTGAGTTCTGACGTGATCAGGGTATGGGAAAAAAGATATCAAGCGGTTGTCTCACATAGAAATGATACGAATAGACGACTGTATTCTGATAAAGATATTGACAAGTTAACACTTCTTAAGAGAGCAATTGCAGCGGGAAGAAGAATAGGTGATGTAGCTGCATTGTCATATGATGACCTCTTTGAACTTGTCATGGGTGATGAATCTAATGCAGCTGTAGGATATAAAAGGCCAAGTACAGGCACAATAATGGAGTTATTTGATGAGTCCATTTCATGCATTAAAGAAATGAATAGCTGGAAACTTGATAACGTGTTATCTAATGCTGTTGCAGTTCTAAATACGAATGATTTTTTGATTGAATTTATCAAACCACTTAGCAATTATATCCAGGATGAATGCTCTAGAGGCAGCATAAGATATGCACAAGAAAAAATGTCAAAATTATGTATTAGAACCTGCCTGAATAACTTATATTTAAGGTTACGCTCGTCAAAAGAAAATTGCCCAAGACTAGTAGTTGCATCATTACTCTCTGAGCATGAGAGCTTAGATACGATTATGCATTTAATTATTGCGCAGAATGTAGGTTGGGATATTACATACATTGGCAATGGAGTACCTCATGATGAAATTAGTTACGCAGCAACCAGCGTAAGAGCGCAATTAGTTGTTTTAGCTATAAATAATTCTAGGGATATTGCACGTAAAATTTATGAAATAAAGCACATAAGAGATAATGCTGAAAAAACTGAAGATATTATTCTTATAGGGTCGCAATGTAATGATTATAAGCAACTGACTACTCAGCTAAATATTAACATCACAAGCGATTTGACAAGCTTTAGACTTACTCTAGAGAGATTATATAGTTTAATCCGATAAGGTATCTCTAAGTCCCTTAAGTGATAAAATATCATTCTCTATTTTAGTTTTATTAGCTACATTTTGATTAATTATACTGCTAGGCGCTCTCTCAATAAAATCTTTATTATTTAGTTTTGCCTCAATTTTTTTTATAATTATCTTTAATTCAGAAACTTTTTTATCTATTCTAGTCATCTCTTCATTAACATTAACCATATTTCTAATTTTGAGGTAGATTGTATAATCATCATCAATCAAGTCAATATATTCACTTTTATTATTTTGCTGCTCTATTATATTTATATCAACATTAGACATAGAGCTAATAAGACCTAAATATTCAGTTATATCATTTTTTAAACTATTATCTTTAATAATTAATTGTACGTGTATCATTTTCTTTGGGGCAATTCCTAATTCTGTCCTAGTTTTTCTAATTTTTTTGATAATATTTTTAATACAGGTCACTCTTTGATCTATATCATATTCTTTTGAAATTCTAATTTGAGATGGAAAACTACTATTTATCAACATTTTTTCTGAGACAAACCCTTTATTTAAAAATTCACTCCATATGTCTTCAGTTATGAAAGGAATAATCGGATGACATAATTTAATGATTCGAGTTATCGAGAATATCAAGTTATTTTTAGTTGAATCATTCATATTATTTTTTGCAATTTCGAGATACCAGTCACAATATTCATTCCAAACAAAATCATAAATACTATTAGCCATGAGATCAAACCTATAGTTTGTTGTATATTTTTTGAAATCAGCGACAACGCTATCAAGCTTATATAAAATCCATTTATCAAAAATTGTAAGGTCTTTAGAACTGAGACTCTCTTTATACTCGTAATCTTCGCATGACATTATTATAAATCTAGATGCATTCCAAATCTTATTACAAAAGTTTCTATATCCTTCGATTCTTTTAAGGTCAAAATTAATATCTCTACCAGTTGATGCCATTGCACAAAAATTGAACCTAAGTGCATCAGCACCATATTCTTTTATACCTGAAGGAAAGTCTCTTTTTGTTTTCTTTATAATATTCGCTCGATGTTTATCGTTTAATAAGCTTGATGTTCTTTTTTCCAAAAGATCATCAAGTGAAATACCTTCAATTACGTCTAATGGATCAATGACATTACCAACTGATTTTGACATTTTTTTACCTTCAGAATCTCTAACAAGTCCATGAATATATATTTTATTAAAAGGAATATTATTGGTGAACTTTAAACTCATCATAATCATTCTAGCTACCCAGAAGAATATGATATCGAAGCCCGTGACAAGAAGGTTGGTAGGAAAATATTTATTAAAAATCTCATCATTTTTATTCCAGTCTAGAGTAGAAAATGGCCATAATGCTGATGAGAACCAAGTATCAAGAACATCAGAATCTTGAATGAGTGTTACTGTGTCAGATAGGTTTGAATTTTTTCTGACTTCACTCTCACTATTTCCAACATATACATTTCCATTATCATCATACCAAGCGGGTATTCTATGTCCCCAAACTATCTGTCTACTAATACACCAATCTTCAATGTTCTCAAGCCAATTAAAATATATTTTTTCCCAATGTTCAGGAACAAAATTAACTTTCTTATCTTTAACAACTTTAATACCCTCTTTTGCCAATTCTGTCATATCCATAAACCACTGGTTAGTAAGTAATGGCTCAATCGTTTCACCCGTTCTCTCACCAACAGGAACAGTATTTTTGTGTTTTACTTTTTCAACAAATAAACCATCAACTTCTAAATCTTTAATTAAATTATCTCTTATAGTATGAATATTCGAACCAACATATTTCTGATCTACATTTTCATTTAAAGTTCCATCTTTATTTAATATATTTATCAACTCAAGATTATGTTTTTTTCCGATTTTATAATCATTAAAATCATGACCTGGTGTAATCTTAAGGCATCCTGTACCAAATTCCATGTCAACTATTTCATCTTCTATTATAGGTATCTCTCTATTTATAATCGGAAGAATTACTTTTTTACCACGAAGATTCTTATATCTTTTATCATTTGGATTGATACAAACTGCAGTGTCTCCAAATAATGTCTCAGGTCTTGTAGTTGCAACAATTATATATTCTGATGAGTCTTTAATTTGATACTTGATATGATAAAGGTAGCCATCCTTCTCTTCATTTATGACTTCTAAATCAGATACCGCAGTTTGAAGTTTTATATCCCAATTAACAAGTCGTTTACCTCTATAGATTAGATTATTTTCATATAGATTTATGAATATATTTTTAACTACTTCGGATAAGCCATCATCCATAGTAAATCTATTTCTAGACCAATCAGCTGATGAACCAATTCTTTTAGTTTGATTTATTATAGTATTACCGGAGAGTTCTTTCCATTTCCAAACCTCATCAATGAATTGTTCTCTACTAAATGATTTTGGATCACCCCCTGAATTCTTAATTCTATTCTCAACTACAAGTTGTGTAGCTATACCAGCATGATCTGTTCCAGGTTGCCAAAGTACACTTTTACCGAGCATCCTGTGATATCTGACAAGAACATCGATTATTGTGTGTTGGAATGCATGCCCCATATGAAGCGTTCCAGTTACATTTGGGGGTGGTAGCACAATTGAAAATTTCGATGAAGAGTCTTTAGGAGAGAAGCAGTTGTTCTGCTCCCAAGTTTCATAAATACTTTGCTCTATATCTCTAGGTTTATATTGTTTGTTCATTATATTCGTTATGACTAAGAGAAAAACTATTTCTTTTATAAGCTAAATATTTATTTCTACTTATTACTTTTTTATCCTCATAATTCTCGACTAACTCATAAACCTCTGTATTCTCATCCGCAGCAAGTATTGGCTTATCGAAATTATTAATTATTGAATTATACATATTAAATACTAACAGATTATTCAAATACTTTTCAGATAAAAGGATAATTGGTGTATCAAGCTCAATGTTTGGTTTATAAATTTTATGTGGGAGAAAACTATTCTGCTCAAATGTCCAAAGTAATTTATCAAGTTTCTCTAAATTTGAATCAGTATCTATAATGATTATCTGACTACCAGACTTATATAAATCTCTAGTGAGTGAGCAAATAGATTGATTAATATCTTGATTCTTTCCTAAAGATAAAAAATTTACTACAGATTTCAAGTTACTTGTTTGTCATTACAAAATCAGTTAAAAGTTTAACAGGTCTACCTGTTGACCCTTTATTCTGACCAATTTCCCAAGCCGTCCCTGCAATATCTAAATGTGCCCATTTCTCATCTTTTGTAAAGTTAGCTAGAAATGCAGCTGCTGTGATAGCTCCCCCATATCTGCCTCCAATGTTTTGTATATCAGCAAAATTAGTTTTAAGTTCCTCGAAATAATCGTCATACAATGGAAGTTCCCAGACACGATCTCCAGTGACATCAGCTGATTTTTTTATTTTCGAAGTAAGATCATTACTGTTAGAGAAGAGACCTGACGGGTACTTTCCTAGACCTACAAGACAAGCACCAGTTAAAGTTGCCATATCTAAAATATATCTCGGTTTATATTTTTTACAAAATGTTAGAGCATCACATAATACTAATCTTCCCTCAGCATCTGTATTTAATATTTCTATCGTTATACCAGACATACTCCTTACAACATCCCCAGGTCTTGTCGCTTGACTACCTGGCATATTTTCAGCACAAGCAAGTATTCCTATAACATTATTTTTTAGTTCCATCTCTGCACAAGCTTGCATGGTGCCTATTACAGAACCTGCACCTGACATATCATATTTCATCTCATCCATATTAGCTGAAGGTTTTAGAGATATACCTCCTGTATCAAAAGTGATACCTTTCCCGACAAGCACGATTGGTTGCTTATTTTTGATTGGTGTATATTTAATAATAACAAGTCTCGCAGGCTGTTTGCTCCCCTGAGACACAGATAATAGTGAGCCCATCTTGAGAGAGCGCATCTTTTTTTCATCAAGTATCTCAACTTTTATATTTTTATTAATTTTTTCCAACTTTTTAGCCTCTCTAGCTAAGTAAGATGGATTACATATATTTGATGGTGTATCACCGAGCATTCTTGCTTTATTTATGCCATTAGCGATAGCAACCGACTCTTTTACGATTTTGTTGAACTGCTTTGTATCCGAAGATGAGTTAAATTTGAATGCACACTCTTTTAAACTGTATCCATTATTATTTCTATAACTATATTTTATTTTCTCTACTTCAATTAATGAACCTTTTAGAGTATTAAAATTTTTTATTTTAATATTAGATATATCTATTGATATATTTGGCATTTTATATGTATTGATTTGTTTTAATGCAGACATGAGACATTTTTCATATTTTTGGATTGTCAATTCATTTTTATTACCAAGACCAACTAAAAAGTAGTTATTATCATACAATTTGCTTGCAAACATGTTGTTTGAGCTGACTTTCCCATTCACTACATTATTTTGAATTGAAAACTTGATGTCATCAGAAACTGAGCTCTTGTCTATCATTTTATTGACGGCTGAGAGAGCATCTTCAAAGACAAACATGATATTGAGGCTATAATTTTTATTTTTATTGAATTTTGTGTATTTCATGATAATTCCATATGATAAAATTGTAATAAATAATGGAACAGATTAACATCTTTATCTTATTATGTAATTACTGCATTGAATTTAATTAGCCAATATCTTTATAAAAACTGTTTCAAGACATCTATTGCGGTGTTTGTAGTACTTCTACTCATTCTTTTGGCAAATACTGGTTTACGCTTAGTTGAGGATGTTAACGAGGGAGATATTCCCTCTATTTTTTTAATTGAATTACTTTTTCTAAAAATAATACAATATTCATCTATTATCATTCCTCTCAGCCTTTTTTTTGGAATTATAATTTCACTTAACAAATTTTATACTTCTAATGAAATGATAATTATAAAACTAAATGGATTTTCTAATTATAAGGTAGCTACAATTCTAACTAAACTCATCTTACTAGTAACGGTCGTGATGATTTTGCTTAAGTTCATAGTATCGCCATTAGCTGTTGAATATAGAGCAATGATCGAGCATAAGATTTCTCATGAACAGAAGATTTATTCACTTAAGGAGGGGAGTTTTAATATAAGTAACGATAAGTCAAAGGTAATTTATATTAATAGTAAAGACAAGTCTGAACTTGCAAATATATTTATAAGATCTCATTCAAATTCATCGACACGCATTGAAATATCCTCAGGCGTCACATCTAAAGAGAGTGCTCCAGATCTTATTACATTAGCTGATGGAATATCTTATGTATTTAATTCTGATGGAAGCTTCAGTTCTACGAAATATACGACTCAAGACATGATGTTGACAAATAAGATTCCAAAACTTATAAACTCAGATTTGGAAGCAAAGTCTATTATGACGTTACTAGAATTTGACACATTAGCAGCTTCACGTGAATTATTTAATAGATTTTCCATTATATTATCTGGACTAATCCTTGCATATTTAGCAATTCCTCTCAGTAATTACTCAAAAAAAAATGACAAGTACGGAAATATTTTTATAGGGGCTATTTTTTACTTTGGTTATATTATTATGATTAATATCTTATCTACAGCAGCTTCTAATAAAATAGATTTGTTATTATCCGCAATGATTTTACATGCTTCATTTATTTATCTTGCATCCCTCCTATATATCAAAACTTCACGAGCAGCTACTTAAAATGAGTAAAATATCTATATATATGTTTAGAAAATATTTATTAGGCTTTACCATAGCGTTGACTGTATTACTTGGTATAAATTTGTTACTAGTATTTATCTCAGAATTAAAAAATATTGGAACTCATGAATACACATTTATGACTCTTATATATTATATATTATTGCTAATACCTCAAAATATATTAGATATTTTTCCATACGCTTTACTAATAGGCAGTATGATTTCTTTTGGATCCATGGCATTTCATTCTGAATTTATAGCGCTTAATTCTCATGGTGTTGGCATAAGGAAAACTATAATTATCATCCTATTTCAAACGTTAATTATCTCAACTCTTCTTACTGTATTTTCTAACTTGATTGCACCCAAATATTCAAATGAGGCTCATGCACTCAAGAGCATATCTCTGAATAAAGGATTATCGAAAAAGGATTTGTGGTTTAAATCAAGTGATTATGTTGTGAATGTGAATAAAATAATTACAGATAAAAGACTCGAAAAAATTACAATATACAATCTAAATAATGGATCGTTATCCTCTATCTTATCTGCACAAAAAGGAATTTATGATCAACAATGGACTTTAGAGCAAGTCAGCATACAGTATCCTGTAAACAATGAAATCAAGTCTCAAGAGACGTACACTATACAAGCAGATAATTTTATTCCTTTTGAAATCTTAAAAAGCCAATTTAATAAAAAAAGATATATATCAATTGAAGATTTATTCACAAACATAAATTTTCACAATAAAATTGGTATACCTTATGATGAGCATAAAGTAGTTTTTTGGAAGAAAGTGCTACTTCCAATATCATGTTGTATTATGGTTTTTATCGGACTTCCTTTTTTATTTACCAGCATACGTTCAACTAATCAAAGTCAACGACTCATTTACGGGGTTTTGTTTGGTATAACCTATTTCGTTGTTACAAGTATTATTACTAATTTAGCTTTGATAATTAGTATACCTGCTTTGACAAGTGTTTTATTATCCATGATTTTATTCATATTTGTAGGATATCTCGTATTTAACAATCTGATAAAAAAAGAAATGCCTGTTTAATCGATTTTCTCTAGGTAAGTATTAGATATTTTATCTTGTAGAGATTCCTCATTAAATAAGAGTAAGATATGACCACCAAGCAAAGCAATGATAATACGTTTTAACGATTGAAAATACGTAATCTCTAGAGAATATCTACTATATATTTTTATTTTCCAAATCTTCATCCCAAGGGTTTGATTATATTTCTTCCAAAACCAGGCATAGTAGAAATATATAATCATGATTAGATATATTTGATAAAAAATATTATCTAATACTGCATTACCTTGTGAGATCATGATTATGGGTATTGTAAAAAAATATAAGACAGCAAAAAGTAAAATTAAATCATAGAAATTAATTAGCAATCTTTTCATTAAACCAACTCTATTGCTCATAAAATTCACTCATTAGCCTAAAGGGCAATACTCTAACTTGAGCCCCTTTCTTCAATATATCCATATCTTCATGAAGCTCAATATAACAGTTAGCATCTTTAACTGACGATAATATATTTGAACCCTGTTTGCCTGATTGATCCACGTATAACTTATTTTTCTTATTTATCAATATTCCTCTTTTATATTCTTTTCTTCCTTTTCTTTTTTTTAAATCTGTCAGCAGTTCTGCTTCCAACGCTAGAGTGTGATCATTATTCTTACCTACTAGTTTATTTATGGCATTACTCACAAAAAGATTAAAAGTGACAACGACTGATACGGGATTTCCTGGCAATCCGAAAAACAAACATTTATTTATCTTACCAAATGCTAGTGGACGCCCTGGTTTTACTGCAATTTTCCAAAAATTTACTTTACCAAGTCTGTGAAGAACATCTTTTACATAGTCAGCATCACCAACCGAAACTCCGCCAGTAGTAATTAATACATCACACTCTGATGATGCTTTTTTAAACTTTTTTTCAATTAGTGGCAGTTTATCTTTAACTACACCATAATCTTTTATTGATATCGGATAATTTTTAAGTAATCCATGTAATAAATATCTATTACTATCATATACTTGTGATGTTTTTAATTTTTTAGTTATACTCACCAACTCATCACCTGTGGAAATAAAACCTATTCTTGGGCGTCTGAGCACAGGCACGGTTGCGATACCAAGAGAAGCAAGTATGCCAAGGTCTATTTCACTAATTTCCCTCCCTTTGTTCAGTACGACTTGACTTTTTTTAATATCTTCACCGATAAATCTTATATTCTGATTTTTGAAAACCTTTGATTTAACTTTAATAAATTGATCATTCTTAATTACAAGCTCTTTCATTATCACAGCATTACAGCCTTTCGGAATCATACCTCCTGTCATTACTTTTACAGCCTCATTATTTTTTACATTTTTTTTGAAGGGATTACCCGCATATGACTCACCAATACATCTAAACTCTGTATTTACCTCAACTGTAGACTTAACATATACTGCATATCCATCCATTGCTGAGTTATTATAATTTGGCACATTGATTTCTGATTTGATATTTCTAGACAATATTCTATTTAAAGAGTTTTTTAATTTGACATATTCAAACTTTTTCTGAGATTTGACAGATTTTAATACTGCTTGTAAAGCATCGCTTACACTGAGTGCATTTGGATCGAATTCATTGAAACAGCTATCTTTTATTTCTTTCATATACCCTATAATATATTTATTATATCAAATATTATGTCTTTATCAGTTAATTCAAAACAACAAGACTATATTAATGAGTACTGTCGTTACGTATCATTTAAAAAGAATTTAGCTAAAAACACGATTGATGCATATAAATCTGATCTGATGTTATTTTTGAAATGGTTGAAACAGGATAATTATTTATTACTTAATGTTGATAGGGTTATGATTAATAGCTATCTTGCGTTTAAGTTAGATAACGGTTCATCAGTTAGTACAATTCAGAGGACGATCACATGTATAAAATCTTTTTATGAATTTATGCATGATAATAGGTTGATAGATAAGAATCCTGCTATATTGATTGAAAACCCCAGAAAAAGAAGAAAACTCCCCACTATTATTTCAGAGGAGGAAGTAGAAAAACTTTTGAATGCACCTGATGCATCAACTGTAAGAGGTCTAAGAGATAAATGTATCCTTGAATTATTATATTCAGCTGGTTTACGAATCTCAGAACTACTAAATATAAAAACTAATCAAATATCACCTGAAAAACCTTTCCTGAAAATTAAAGGTAAAGGGGACAAAGAAAGACTTGTCCCCATTGGTTCTTATGCTATGAATTTATTAATATCTTATATTGATACTTATAGATCAAAGATAAAATCGAATGAAAATATTGATATTCTTTTTCTGAACGAATCAGGTACTTTAATCACTAGACAAGCATGCTGGGAAATGATTCAAAAATATGCAGCAATTTCAATAACTAATAAAAAAATCTCGCCACATAATTTGAGACATGCTTTTGCAACTCATTTAATAAATAACGGTGCAGATCTTAGAACTGTACAGATGCTGCTGGGGCATGCTAGTCTATCAACAACACAAATTTACACTCATATTGCAAAGGAAAGACTAATGAAGTTTCACCAAAAATATCATCCTAGAGGATAATCATGAAAAATCTATTTGTATTATTATCACTAACCCTTTTGATATCATGTGCCAAAAAAGAGGACGTAAATATTAAGGAAATTATTTCAAAAGCCTATCCTAGTGTTGATATTGAAAAAATTAGAAAAATTGATGAAAACTTTCATGAAGTAATCATCAATAATCAAATATATTATGCTACAAATGATGGTAAGTTCTTGATAGTAGGTAGTGTCATAGACTTGAATACGAAAGAGAGCATAACTGAAAATACAAAAATGAGTCAGAGATTAGATGTTATCAAATCAATAGATGATAAAAATATGATTATTTATAAGCCGGAAATATCAGATCATGTCCTTACTGTATTCACAGACTCATCATGTCCATATTGTCAAAAGCTGCATAATGAGATCCCTAAATTAATAGAGAACAATGTTGAGATCAGATATGTTTTGTTCTCTAGAAATGGAAATAATGTCGATGCTTATGACCAGCTCTTATCTGCGTGGTGTTCTGAAAATAGAATGGAAGCAATAGAAAGTCTATTTGATGGTGATTTGCTTGATGAAAAAGATGAGTGCAGCAATCCGCTCAACAATAATTATGAACTGGCTAGTAGGCTATCAGTTGAGGGCACACCCACTATTTTTCTAGAGGACGGTAGGGTAATTCCTGGTTATCAAAATTATCGGAATATATTAGAAATAATCAATCAATAAATTCATTTTCTATTTTATCTAAATATTTTTCAATTTTTTCCATTTCTTTATTCATGTTAGTGAATCTAGTATCATTTGCTGCTTTGGCAAGCTCAATCCTAGCCTTGGCTAATGTGGTCCATGGAACTTTCTCTGAGTCGTTACTAATTTTTTCTGAAATATATAACCTATGATCTTTTAAGACCTTATCTGATAGTAAAGATTTATTTTCAGAATATAATTTTCTTTTGTATAGCTCTTCTAATCTTTTATCCTCTAATGTTTCTAATGTAGCCATAACATCTTGAGAAGAATTAAGAGAATTTATTTTTTTTATTTTTGTCCAGTCACTTGGTCCAGTAAATCCACTATAAAGCATTTCATCAACATGCTCTGACGCTGACAAATAATCCCTATTATCTACTTGATAATCTGCCAACTGATCTACTAAATATTGATTTATATTCATAATGAAGTTACTAGATGAATTAATTGAATCAAGTTTTCTGTTATATTCTTTAAGATTTTCAGAGAATTTCCCCCTTTTTGAATCATTTAGATGTTCAGGCAGTAAAAAAATAGGAAAGTCATTGCTTTTAACTTTCTTCAGTATTTTACTTTTAAATAAACCACCAATATTTCTTGTCCTAGAATTCAAAATATCATCAGTTACTATCTCATTTAAATTAAAAAATATTAACTCTTTAGGGTTATCTGGATTGCTAGTCAAATGACCAACTGGAGTGTATTCACCATTCGATGTTGTAGGCGGCAAGATACAGATCTTATTTTTCTCGATAAAATTACTCACATTGTTATGACTTCTAAAGACCATTAAATGCTCCCATAGCTCAGGATCATTTGTCTTTATAAGTTCAGCTATACCTAATGTCGCATCAACATCACTCATTGCATCATGAGCAAATTTATGTTCGATATTGTTGTTTTCAGCTAATTTCTCTAATTTAAGAATTTTTCTGCCTTTCTCCTTGTCGATAGGAATATTTAGATATGATTTTTCGAGATTACAAATCGTCAATATTATTTTAAAAAGGTCAGATCTAGTATTATTGTTAGTATTCGTCAAATAGGGTGCATATAGTGACTGATAAAAGCTTGATCTCAAAAACTTTTCATCGAAGTTAATGTTGTTATAGCCTATGAATATAGCAGGTGACCAAGAGGTGAGCTTCTTATGTACTTTATCCATGAACTCATAGAACGATTGATTGGTATTTAAATCTTCAAGATCAGTTTTCGTAATAAGCATTGCTGTAGGCGAGGGAATAACACCATCTCTTAGCCTACATTTTTCATTAAGCTCATCAATTACTGAGAAATTTTCATCAACTAATTTGGCTGCTAACTGTATAGGTTGATCAAAATAATAATTTAATCCGGAAGTTTCAAAATCATAAAAAATATAATTCATTTATATTATTTTCGGGATAGTGTAATCTTATTATACACAACAATGGTTAAAAAAACATATACCGCATCTGATATTGAAATACTAAAAGGAATTGAACCGGTCCAGAAAAGGCCGGGTATGTATACAGATACATCAACACCTAATCATTTGCTTCAAGAAGTAATTGATAACTGCGTTGATGAGTCTATTGCTGGATTCTGTAATAACATTGATATAACACTCAATAGGGATAACTCATTTACAGTTAAAGATGATGGAAGGGGAATGCCAGTTGACATACACCCAGAGTACAAGAAGTCAGGAGTGGAGGTCATTATGACTAATCTTCATTCTGGTGCAAAGTTTAGCAACAAAAATTATAAGTATTCAGGAGGTTTACATGGAGTCGGAGTATCTGTTGTCAGCGCACTTTCTGAGATATTAATTGTCAATATTGAGAGAACGGATGATCCTGATGTTTATCAAATAATTTTTAAGAATGGCTTGATTAATAAAAAATTAACTAAAATTTCTAAAACTCAAAAAAAATCTCATGGTACT
>MDTA01119263.1_pt1 | contig 15822 bp, 11 predicted proteins | sample 811151 | NCBI WGS metagenome assembly MDTA01 (sample SAMN05326648, study PRJNA326480) | marine metagenome | isolation source: seawater | place: Indian Ocean: South | collected 2010 | reverse complement strand
TCGACAGCAGGAGCTTCGCTTTGTAAGCGTTCGAATTCTTCAATCCATTCGGACGAAAACAGATCGACGCGTGTAGAGAGCACCTGCCCCAGTTTGATGAACGTTGGGCCAAGCTCCTCCAGCGCTCGTCGGGCCCTGACGTGAGCCGGTAACTGCGCCAGCGAATCTGTCTCGGTCCAGTTCAGCGTATCGCCGATGGATTCCAATGCGCTACCGAGTTCCATGCGTTGCACAACATCCGCAAACCCGTATCGAATCAGGATCCCAGCGATGTCCCGCAATCTCTTGAGGTCACGCGCCGCGCCAATGAGTTCTAAGAACATTCAATGTCCCTGGTCATGCCAAGCATCGTGCATCATACGCCGAGGACCACACTGCGAGGGTTACAGAGCGTGCGATTCGACGACAAAGTGGTGTTGATCACCGGGGCTGCGACCGGCATAGGAGCAGAGACAGCCAGATTCATGTGCGCACGCGGCGCAAAAGCAGCACTGGTCGGCATTCCGCTGGACGCGCTGGAGACACGCGCAGCCGAACTTCGTGACTCCGGCGCGACTTGTATCGCGATCGAGGCTGATGTCACGAGTGAAACACAGTTGGCAGACGCGTTTACACAAACGATCGAGCAGCTTGGCAAAGTTGATATTGCCGTGCCCAACGCCGGCATCCAGCGGCATCAGACCGACCATTCCTTGCACGCGATGACACTGGACGAATGGGAGAAAACCCAGGACGTCAATCTGCGGGGTGTTGTACGCACCTGCAAACATGCGCTCGCGCATATGGTTGAGCGCGGCGAAGGCGGCGCCATCGTCATCGTTGGCTCAATCACTGGCATCACCGGCATGTCGCCGAACGTCTCGTATTCCACAACCAAAGCCGGACTGTTTGGGCTCAGCCGCAACATCGCCGTGCACTACGGCAAGTACGGTATACGCTGCAACATCGTATGCCCAGGGGCACTCGTGCAGACTCCCGACTGGGGCGACCATCCAGATCAGGACGGACGCAGGCAACAGATGGAGGCGAAGATCCCACTCGGACGATTGGGCACAGCCGCAGATATCGCCCCGTTTATCGCGCTGTTGGCCAGTGATGTCGGCGCTTACGCAAACGGCGCTGAAGTCGTTATCGACGGCGGCCTCACCTCGACTTGAGGTGCTGAAGCTGGGAAAAAGCGTGTAGCTGAACGTGGCGGACTTCCAGGTCTTTTTGCCCAACCCACACAGGGTGGAGCGCGGCCGTTCCTCCTCGGACGCGGCGGGCGCTCCTTACTCGTTGTGTTCGCCAGCAGTCCTCGGAATGATAAAAGCCCAGACCTTTCTGGCACTTTCCTCCATGTCACGACCATATTCGTGACAGTCTCGAGTCCAGGCTCATACGGATCCGGAGCATGTGCAAAAGTGCACACCTGGCCAATACTTGCTCAGGCAAATGATAAACCTTGAAGGTGGTTAAGCTATTGATTTCAACAACCAGTCTTCGGGAAGTTTGATAGCCGCTTGTTGCGCGTTAGTTAACAGCGCGTTGCAGATTGATGACTGCTTCCGGGATGGGATTCCGCCCTGGACATCAAGACGATGCCGCGGAGCTTCTGCGCCTTAGAAGTTAAGCGAGATATCGCGATGGTCAGCGCCGCATGCCGCAACATAAAGCGCCTGGTCGCGTGTCATCTTTGTCTGCGAACGCAAGCCGACGGTTGACGATACTGCGCTCAAGTACTCGTTGAACGCGGGCAACACTTCTTGTGTCGCCTTTTCTCGCCATGCCAATTCTTTACGATAGTCCTTGAGCAGGCGATCCATGTCCTTTAATGCGCGCTTGATGTTTGGCTTTCTCTTGCGCAGGTGGCGACGCACCTTGTTCAGCCGCGACTTGAGCTTGCTGGTGCCATCAATTGCACTGATGTCTTTACTGAGTTGCGATACAACATCGACAAGTGCCTTGGGGATCTCAGTCTTTTCAATCTCGGTGCGCAACGCCATGATGCGCGGCTCCAGTGCCGCTAGTGCCGGCGCGGTCTCGATGGTTTTAACCATTTCTGCAATCGGTGCGTAGCCGCCATCTGCCGCTTTACGATAAGCCGTTCGAGCATCACGTTCCGCCTTCAACAGCGAGTTGAACTCGGTCTGTTTGGTTTTCCAGCCGTCTGGAATTTGCGCGGCGCGCGCGTCGACGTCCTGTTTCAGCGCTGCGATACGGGCCGGGCCGTCGGCTTTTTCAGCATCGCTGGCGGCCGGGCTTTCCATAAGGTCTTCGATGAGCTGAATTTCTTCCTGGAGCTTGCGGATACCGTTCTCCAGGAAGCGAGCCGTGCTATGGACCGGTCGGTATGCCTCGGCAGCAGCCAGTACCACGGCTTCAGCGGCGAGCGCTTCATCCAGTTTTTGCGCGACAGAGGAAGCACTTTCCAACGCCCCTTGCGCCGCGGAACGTTGCTTGCTCGGCAGGACGCTCAAGTTGGCCGACTGGGCTTTCTTGACTGCGTCATTCACGACCGAACTATTGGCGTCAAACTGCTCGGAGACGTACTGCTGAAGGCAGTACTGCAACTTGGGATTTCGCGGCGGCGGCGCTGTCTCAGCCAACAGCGAGACACGGTTTGGCAGATAGTTCACCAGCTGCGGCAGGTAACCCACGATACAAAGCGCTATCAATTGCAGCGAGATGAATGGCACGACGCCTTTGTACATGTCGATCGTGCGCACCTCTGGCGGCGCTACGCCACGCAGATAGAACAATGCAAATCCAAACGGCGGTGTCAGGAAGGAGGTCTGCACGTTCAACCCGATCATCACGCCCAGACATACCGCGGTGATGTTCGCAGAGGGGTCGGCCAGCAGGATCGGCGCCACGATGGGCACGACTACAACGGCAATCTCAATGAAATCCAGAAAGAAGCCGAGGATGAATATCACGGCCATGACAATGACGAACTTGCTCCAGAACCCGCCTGGCAGCCCATTCAGGAATTCGCGGACCAGTTCTTCACCACCAAACGCGCGGAAAGCAGCCGTCAACATCGCAGCGCCGAGAATGATGATGAAAACGAGCGAGCTGGTTTTGGCCGTGTCCACCATCACACCGTACAGCGTGTTGTCGATCCGATGGGTGCGGATGCCGCTCCAGATGAGCGCGATCAGCAGACCCGCGACACCGATCAGCCCCAGCATGACGCCAGTGCGCTGCTCGCCGGTCTCGATATTCTTGATGTTGGTCTCGTAGTTGGTCAGTACGAATGCCAAAAGCGCGAGGGAAAGCAGCGCAATGATGGCCGGCATATACGCGCCTTTTTCGCCCTCGCGTAATCGATAACCCGCCATCAAAATTGCGCCAGCCGCACCGATTGCCCCTGCCTGGTTAACCGTGGCGATGCCGGCGATGATTGAGCCGAGGACCAGGAAAATCAGCGTCAGCGGTGGCACCAGAGTAACGATGACTTTCACCAGGAAGCGGAGGTCGAACGCATCCTCGCGCGGCACGGCCGGGGCGGCATTGGGGTTCAGCAGCGCACGCCCCAGCACAAACAGCATGTACAGCCCCACCAACACGAGGCCGGGCACAAATGCGCCCATGAACATTTCGCCGGCGCTGGTTGAGGTGACGCCAAACTCAGATGGCATCGAGATCGTGCCTGTCGCACTCTTGTAGATTAGCTCACGCGCGGTGCCAGCCTGATCGACCGAGCTGGCTAACTGGTCAGCAAGAATGATGAGGACAATCGACGGCGGAATGATCTGTCCCAGTGTCCCGGATGCCGCGATTACCCCACTTGCCAGCGGTTTCGAGTAACCATTGCGCAACATGGCCGGCAGCGAAATCAGCCCCATCGCAACAACGGTTGCGCCAAGGATGCCCGTAGTGGCAGCCAGCAAAGCGCCGACAAATACGACGGATATCCCGAGGCCACCAGGCACCGGTCCGAACAACCGCGCCATCGTCAACAGCAGGTCCTCCGCGATGCGGGAGCGCTGCAACATGATGCCCATGAAGATGAATAGCGGAATCGCTATCAGGGTGTCGCGTTCAACCTCCCAGTAAACCCCGCGGAGGTTGGTCACACCAGCGCTCAGCCACTGCGAAGGACCACCCTGAGCAAAGTAGGCGTCGGGATTGCCTTCAAACGCATAGCCGCAGATAGCGGCGATCACGATGCTCAAGATGGCGGAGCCCGGGAGCGCAAACGCCACCGGATATCCCGATGCCAGCGCGCCTGCCATCAACAACATCAGCAGCGCAAGAAAATAGAGTTCCACGACGTAATCTCTTAAGTCTTAAAGCATGCGCGACTAGTGCGCCGGACTGTCCGACACTTCCCGACCGCCTGGTTCGTCACGATAGTTCGCCACAGCGGAGAGGAAATAGGCGGCAAATTCGATCAGCATCGTAATGGCGAACACGCCCAGGAAGGCTGCCATCAAATATTTGGTGTACATCCCGAAACCGGATTGCGACACCTCAAAATTCATCACCGGGTTATTGATGATCGAAGACTTGTTGCCCATGCCCACGATTAAAATCACCCAACACATGGTCATGCCGAGCAGAATGGTGCCAATGGCGTTGACAAGACCTTTTCGCCTGTCCGTGAAGTTTGCGTAGAACACGTCGACGCGAACGTGCCCCTCTTCGATCAACGTATAAGCACTGGCGAACAGGAACAGTGCTGCATACCAGAATCGCACCAGGTCGCCCATGAAGGCTTGTTCGTAGGAGAATACGAAACGCGTGAAGACAATGCTGAGTTCAGCGACCACGATCAGCAGTGCGAGCCAGACAAACCCCAGACCACGCGAGAAAAACGCGATAACGGCCCCCAGGGCCATCAGCGGGACGTGAATGTTGGCGCCACGGTAAATCGGTCGGCCGAGCTGCGTCGTCATCTCCTGACCCACGACGGCCGCCAGCAGACCTTCGACGCGTAAGAATGAGATGGCGGCGTCCACCACGCCAATCAAAAGGACGATCCAAAAAGCCGCGCGGATGAGGTAGGCGCCCAGGCTGGAGATCACCTCGCTGTCGGCGCGTAAGGTACGATTGCCGGTCATCTGCGCGTAGACGCATGCGCCGATAACCGCAACCAGATAGATACCTGCATGGAGCCAGGCTTGTCCGCCTTCAGCGCCATTTTCAAACAGGGGCGCCAAACCGGACCAACCCAGGTTGATCATCAGCTGATTGCTTATCATGAAGGCCGCAAGCAGAGCGACCATGCCCCAGCCGAACATGCGCGACGCAACGACGCTAAAATCTTGCCGGGCGGCGGTAGCACTCATGGTCGGAGAGGTCCCAAAAATCAAGGACGGGTCGATGACCCGTCCTTGAGAGGTTAGACAGCGCTCGACCGATTAGATGTCGAGGGCGTCATTACGACGGTTGCTGAATGCAATTTCAGCAATCTTTTGCCAGCCACCGATCTCACGAAGGTTCTTCATGTAGTCGTCGATGATCTTCTTGGCAAGCGGGCTGTGTTGACGTGCTTCTTCGTGCACGGCAGCGGAGGCTTCACCGAAGGCTTCATAAACGTCTTCGTTGAATTCCTTCAGTACAACACCGTGATCGGAAACCAGACGAGCGAGATATGCACCATTGTTCGCCTGCGCTTCTTCGTACTGCGCGGAGTTTTCTTCCATACAGCATGCTTGAATGATGGCTTGCTCAGTTTTTGTGAGCGAATCCCACCACTTCTTGTTCATGCCGAAGCCGACACCGCCACCTGGCTCATGGAAGCCCGGGTAGTAGTAATACTTGGCCGCTTCGTAGAACTTCATGAAGTAGTCATTGTATGGTCCAACCCACTCAGTCGCTTCAATGGCGCCGGACACCAGGTTTTCATAAATCTGACCGCCTGGCAGAGAGACTGGGGAAGCGCCCAGCTTGGCCATGACATCACCGCCCAGGCCAGGGATACGCATCTTCAGACCCTTGAGGTCGTCAGCGGAGTTGATCTCTTTGTTGAACCAACCACCCATCTGCGTGCCGGTGCCGCCGCAGGCGAAGGACTTGAGGCCAAATTCGGCACCCAGTTCGTCCCACATGGCCTGACCACCTTTGAACTTGATCCAGGCGTTCCACTCCAGGGATGTCATGCCAAACGGCACGGAGGTGAAATACGCAAAACCCGGGTGTTTACCTTTCCAGTAGTAGTCCGCTGAGCTGTACGCCTGCGAGTTACCGGATGCAACTTCGTCAAACACGTCAAAACCACCCACGCGCTCGCCAGCCGCAAAATATTGCGTGACGATGGCACCTTGGGAGACTTCAGTAATACGTTTAGCCAAGCGTTGCGCGCTGATGCCAAGGCCCGGGAAGTCTTTTGGCCACGACGAGACGATGACCATCTCTTTGCGCGACTTCGCGATTGCAGGCGCCGCGACGGTTGCCGCTGCTGCACCGGCGCCAGCTACGGTCGCCGTTTTTATGAACTTACGTCGTTCCACAGATTTTCCTCCGAATAGGACTGGAGAGATTCTCGTTTCTTGTGTCTCGTGCGGACATGGCATCCGCACGCGATCCTGCAGTCTAACCGAGATATAGGCAGAACGCACCGCTTTGGTGCAAGCGCGCGGGTGCAGTAATTGCACCATGTGATAGGACGTCAGCAGGTGGATCTGGGTGAAATCATGCAGCCCCTTGCGCAGGATACTCTCCTGTTCCGCGCTCGTGGTCTGACCTGCAGTGGGATAGAGACCCAGCGTCGGCGTCCGCACTTGAGGCAGGAATGCTGAAGCATTGGCCTCGTTAACCAACGTAGACATCGCGACCTGCACGTCAGGGTCGCCCGCCGAGAATTGCTCGACGTACCACGCGAACAAATCGGGTTCTGCTTCCGCAGGCAGGCGCGTCTTGGCCGTGGTGGCACTGACCCATTCACGAATTCCCATCGCGCGCATGGCATCCACGCGCGACGCATGCCCCAGCGCGTAACGGTTTTTCATCTGTGCCTCGATAAACACCGGTGTCGCGACCAACGTCAGCGAACGCACCCGCTCCGGTCACGTTGGCATTGTTTGGTTAAAGCAATTCCAGATGTGCGTTGCGCGGTTTATTGCCGTTAATCGACGTAATGTCTTGCGGGCAGCAGGATAAACAGATCACCAGGTCCATTTCTGCCCGAAATACTACGTAGTCGCCCTTCTTGTAACGAGGCGGATTAGGTTTGATGGTGCCGTCTGGCTCCACGGGCGTGTTCTGCCATAGATTAAACGGCGACGGAGTCTCGGTGATCTTGTAGCCGCTTGTCACCATCGTTTGCCACAGATTATCCGTGCAGTTGCGATGATAACCCTCGGCACCCAACAGTTCGTAGCGATAACGATCGCATGCTGCCAGCAGCGTATCGTGAGCACCGTCAGCCGTGTCTTCGATGATCTTCATGATCTTGCGCCGGCGGTTGGTCACCATCGTATCACCCTGCTTCGGCCGGTATCGCTCGAACGAAACACGGCAGTGCTCCATCGACATGTATTCAGTCGTATCCGCTGCATTAAATGCCCAGCAATCGACCACCTGGGTGCCGTGCGTATTGATGACTTTGGCCTTGGCACCTTTGGGTACAAATGAAGCTCGGGCGTGGCGTGCGGGAATGTTGATACGTTGCGGGGTCTGTTTCGGTTTTGCAGCCATGATGAAGCTCCGGTAGGCAAGGGCTCATCAGGATTGACTGATGGATTCCGCCCTTGTTCGACAAACAGTAAGCACATTACGTTTTTTGGATATCATGCACGAGTACGCGGACTCATTCCTACTACCGCAGCAAAGGGACTCGTGAAGGACGGCGGCGGGGCGTTTCTGAACGCGGTTAACGCCTACTTGAATCAACTCCAGTCTGCGATTCTCTTATGCTGGAAGGCAACGGGCGCTCGGGCAATCCGACGAATTTGGCGATACCTGGGGTCGAAGCCCCGTGGACACGACTGCTTCAGCATCAAGGCGACGGCAAAGTTGCGCTCGACCAGTTTCATGCATGCTCTGGGTCTTTGAGTGCGGATATCGCGCGAAAGCGCCGTTTGCACTCCATCGGAGGAAGCCGACGACGTTTGGCTAGTCAGCCCTATGGACTATGACTCGGGCTTCCTCGACGGAGCCACGAACAGGGTTGAGCGAATGGGGCCACCCCCCCTTGGCTCCGAACGTGTTACGTATGCATTCAGAACGGGCCCAGGATAGATTGGTGCCGGCACACGGACTCGAACCGCGGACCTGAGGTTTACAAAACCACTGCTCTACCAACTGAGCTATACCGGCAGGAGAGGCTGCGCATTCTAAGAGATAGCCGGAGTTTGGGGCAATTCTTTGCGCAAGTTTTTGTCGCGTCAGGTGCTTGGGTCCCCGCAGGGTCGGACGCGCACTTCCACGTCTGGGTAATCGGCAGCGAGGTCGGTCCCGCTTAATGGGTTGTCTGCGGGCAGGACCACGTCAAACCAACTGGCGCGGCGGGTGCGGTAGCGCTCCTTTACCTCCGCGGGAAAACCGGCGTCACGTAATGTGGCCACACGCTGTTCCAGATGAGCTTTGCGCGAGTACACACCGAGGGATACCGCGTTTTTCATGTTGCCGCGGCGGATCACGTGCATGTCGCTGAAACCCTTGGCGCGCAGCATCTCCACGCGTTTCTCAGCCTCTTCTTCACTCGCGAACGGCGCGTAGTGCACCCAGTAGCGGGACAGTTCCCTGAGCTCATCTTCGCGTAACTCGAGATGGGCGCCGCGTTGTCGCAGCCAATCCGCCACGCCACCGTCGCGGGCATTATCAGCAAGTGGACCAACACCGTAGCAGCGCAGACTGACAGACACCAGATTCAGCGCGCTATCTGCGACGGAGCCGGGAGAGCGGTCAGGGGACTGTTCATCGGCCTCCGCGACGACATCACCTTGTTGGACATCAGGCACACGTGCCTCCGCTGATTGGCGGCGGACACGGAGCTCAGATTCATCGACTTCTTCCAACAAGACCAGTTGCGTGACGTTGGCTGCCCGCGTAACAACCGTGGACGCTTCTTCCTGAGTCCTGGCGGCCTGGACGTTCCAAATCCACAATCCGGCATTCGCCAGAAGTGCGATGGTCACAACCCAACGCATGTCAGCCTCCGCACATCGGTCACGAATGACGGCTTCGTATGCTGACTTCGACAGCATTCAGGTAATGGTACACGCCCTCTACCTCCACACATAAGCTTCCGTCGTCCGCAAGCCCGCGCGCGATGCCGGCAGTCCTGGTGTTATCACGATGAAGCCAGACAGGCTGGTCATTCAGAAAGTCGTAGCGAGGCCACACCGCTTTGGTTGGCCCGAGACCGTCCGCTTCAAAGCGCGCGAATGCCGCCAGTGCAACGCGCGCCATGTTGGCCGCCACTTCGTTTCGCGCGGGTGGGTTGCCACCGACGGCTTCCTGCAAGGTCGTCCATGGCTGGTCAATCTCAGGCGCTTCCTGCATCAGCACGTTGACGCCGATGCCGGCGACGATGCGCGCGACGGACTCTCCTGCAGGTTTGTGCACTTGTTCCGTATTTAGCGCGGACTCGATCAAGATTCCGCAAAGCTTACGTTGTTGCCACAACACATCATTTGGCCACTTGACCTGCAAATCACGTGCGCCGCATAGCGTGAGCGCCTCGATCATCGCGATGCCAATCGCGGACGACAATCCGCCGATGCTGGCCAGGCCATGGCGCCAGTCCCAGGCAATGCTCAAGTACACGTTGACACCTGGCGGCGACACCCATGTCTTTCCGCGACGCCCACGACCAGCGGTCTGATGGTCAGCAAACAACACACTGCCATGTGGGTAGCGGTCACGTTCGTTCAACAACGGTGAATTGGTAGAAGTGATCGAATCGACAACCGTGATGCGATCACCCACTTCGCGCTGAATCCCCTGCGCGATGACTGCGGCATCTAACGGGTTGACGTGTTGTGATGACCGGGACGTTTTATCAATCAAGGCTCTGCAGTCCAAATGCGTTCGAGATTTGTCAAATGAGTGGCGTCTTGAGCATGAGTCGCGCACACTGTGCGCTGCAAAATTCCGGCTACCGTCGCAGACTTAATGTCTAATCATCAACAAAAAAAGGCTAAGCAGAAAAAGCCATCGCGCAAACGACGCGCGTCACAGGCGACACGTGCCGACCCGCACGAGTTATATCAAGATTCCGTGCAGTGCGTCGAGGCGGAAATCGACTTTGTAGACGATACCTTTAAACAACTCCGAGGGCGTCGTGCCCGAACTTTGCGTGAATACTTTTGTGGCACCGGTAATACGTCTTGCGAGTGGGTCCGTCGACGTCGTGGCAATGTTGCCTACGGTATCGATCTGGATGCAGACGTGCAGGCATGGGGTATCCAACATAACGTCGCCGCATTGAGCGGCGCTCAGGCCAAGCGCATAGAACTGCTTCACGGTAACGTACTCACGGCCAAGACACCGTCAGTTGATGTAGTGCTGGCCATGAACTTCAGTTATTGGATCTTCAAAGAACGCGCACTGCTGAAACGCTACTTCAAGCGCGTATTGTCGCAGCTTGGCAAGGATGGTGTGTTTTTTCTCGATGCTTATGGAGGATACGACTCCTTCAAGGTTATCAAGGAACGGACTCGTTACGACCATTACACCTATGTCTGGGACCAGGCGTCATACAACCCGATCAATGGCGATATGACATGCCATATTCACTTTCACTTCCCGGACGGATCGAAGCTGCGCAACGCCTTCACCTATGAATGGCGTCTGTGGACTTTGCCCGAAATCCAGGAAATCCTGAGTGAAGCCGGATTCAGTCGGGTCACGGTCTACTGGCAGGGGACCGAGGAAGAGTCGGGCGAAGCTGACGGCATCTTTGAACCATCTGAGGTTGGCGACCCCGACCCCGCGTGGATTGTTTATATCACAGCGGAAAAATAGCGGTCTCGCATCACGTCTTTGTGCCGCACTCCGCTCTGCTAGAATGCCCTCGGTTTTTCGGAGCGCTGGGAGGCGCTAGCTCATGTCTGAAGAAAAAATTTATCCCGTACCCGCAGAACTGGCAGAAAACGCCGTTATTGACGCCGCCAGCTACGAGGCCATGTATCAACGCTCCGTTGATGACCCTGAGGGTTTCTGGGCTGAAAAAGCCGAAGAGTTTGTGTCCTGGAACAGGAAATGGGACACGGTTCTCGACTGGAGCTATGGTGAGGACAATCTGCACATTGAGTGGTTCAAGGGCGCGACGCTGAATGTCGCTGTCAACTGCGTAGACCGCCACCTCGAGACCCGCGGCGACCAGACCGCCATCATCTGGGAAGGTGACGACCCGAACGACGACAAGTCCATCACCTATCGCGAGCTGCACGAATCCGTTTGCCGCCTCGGCAACGCAATGCGCGCGCGCGACATTGGCAAGGGCGACCGTGTCTGTATTTATATGCCGATGATTCCGGAAGCGGCCGTTGCCATGCTGGCTTGCGCGCGCATTGGCGCGGTGCATTCCATCGTGTTTGGGGGGTTCTCTCCGGACGCGCTTCGTGACCGGATCAACGACTCCGAATGTAAAGCACTAATCACCGCGGACGAGGGCATTCGTGGCGGGCGTCCGATTCCTCTGAAGGCAAATTCAGACGCGGCCTGCGAAGGCACGCCAAGCATCGACACCATGATTGTCGTCAGACGCACCGGTGCGGACATCCCCATGCAGGACGGCCGTGATGTCTGGTATCACGAGGTTACTGCCGCCGCGAGTGCGGACTGCGAGCCGGAAGAAATGGGCGCGGAGGACCCGCTGTTCATTCTGTACACCTCCGGCTCTACCGGCAAACCCAAAGGGGTTCTGCACACGACCGGCGGCTACTTGTTGTATGCGACTATCACGCACAAGTACACCTTCGATTATCGCGATGGAGAAGTGTACTGGTGTACGGCTGATGTCGGCTGGGTGACCGGTCACTCATACATCGTTTATGGCCCACTCGCCAACGGCGCGATCACGCTGATGTTCGAGGGTGTGCCCAACTATCCGGACGCCAGCCGCTTCTGGCAGGTGTGTGACAAACACAACGTTGCCTCGTTCTATACGGCACCGACGGCGTTGCGCGCGTTGATGCAGGTTGGCGACGATCCGGTAAACGCCACCAACCGAGGCAGCCTGCGGTTGCTGGGCACCGTCGGCGAGCCGATCAACCCGGAAGCCTGGGAGTGGTATTACAACGTTGTCGGCGAAGGCCGGTGCCCGATCGTGGATACCTGGTGGCAGACGGAAACGGGCGGGCATCTAATTACGCCACTGCCCGGCGCCACGCCACTCAAACCGGGTTCTGCAACCAAACCGTTTTTTGGCATCGTACCCGCTCTGGTTGACGACAAAGGCACCATTCTGGAAGGCGCCACATCGGGCAACCTCGTGATTACACGCCCCTGGCCAGGCCAGATGCGCACTGTTTATGGCGATCATCGCCGCTTCTTCGAAACCTACTTTCAGACATACCCAGGCTATTACTTCACAGGTGACGGCGCGCGGCGTGATGAAGACGGATACTGGTGGATAACCGGTAGTGTTGACGACGTGATCAATGTCTCCGGTCACCGCATGGGTACCGCAGAAGTTGAGAGTGCGCTGGTCCTGCACGAAACCGTCGCCGAAGCAGCGGTTGTCGGCTATCCACACGAGATCAAAGGCCAGGGTATCTATGCTTACGTCACATTGATGGCCGGCGTCGAGGAAAGCGAGGAGTTGCGTAAGACACTGGTGCAGCATGTGCGCAAGGAGATTGGACCAATCGCGTCTCCGGATGTCATTCAATGGGCACCAGGCCTGCCCAAAACCCGGTCAGGCAAAATCATGCGCCGTATCCTTCGCAAGGTCGCCGAAAATGAGCTTGATAACCTGGGGGATACCTCAACACTCGCGGATCCATCCGTTGTGGATCACCTGGTTGAGAATCGCGCCAACAAATAGCACTTCTTAAGCCCACCAACAGAAAAGGCCGCTAGCAAGCGGCCTTTTTTGTACGGATACTCAGGCAGATGCGCATCAATGGCGCATATGCTGGCCCCCATTGATAGAGATGTTGGTGCCAGTGATGTAGCCCGCTTCGTCACGCGCCAGAAACGCAACCATATCCGCTATCTCTTCCGCTTTGCCCAGGCGGCCTACCGGAATCTGGGCGATGATCTTCTGCAGCACTTCTTCGGGTACGGCCATGACCATTTTGGTGGAGAGATAACCCGGCGACACCGTGTTGACTGTGATTCCGTTGCGAGCCGTCTCCTGCGCCAATGCCATCGTGAAGCCGTGCATACCGCCTTTGGCCGCAGAGTAGTTCGACTGGCCAAACTGACCTTTTTCGCCATTCAACGACGAGATATTGATGATGCGCCCAAACTTTCGCTCAGCCATCCCATCGACAACGTTCTTGGTGACATTGAAGACACTGTCCAGGTTCGTAGACAACACCGCGCGCCACTGATCCAGCGTCATACGTTTGAACGTGCCATCACGCGTGATCCCGGCGCAATTCACCAGGATGTCTACAGGCCCATGTTTCGCCTCAACGTCCGCGATAGCGGCTTGACACGAATCAAAGTCCGTCACGTCCATATGCACGAGGTCAACCGTGGCACCAGCGTTTGTACACTCGTTCAGCCATTGTTCGCCTTCGGGTGTATTAGCGATGACGTCGGCGGAAATGACTTTATGGCCTGCGTTCGCGAGTGCAATACAAATCGCGGTGCCTACCCCACCGGATCCACCGGTGACAACGGCAACTCTCTGGGACATCGGAATCTCCTACAAACAGTGAAACGTTATCGTGCGCTAATGAGCCTGCAAGCGGCTCAGTCGTCGTCGCGCTTACGCTTGGATGGCGATGTAAAAAACGCATCTTGCATCTCGCGCCACATAGCCATGTTGCTTTCCGTGATATCACGCATCAGCGTCATGGGATCCCCGCGCATTACGCTATCCATCTGCTGGCGCAGCTGCGCCTGTTGATCTACAAACGTGCGCAGGCTTTTATCGAGGTAACTGGACATCATCGTCTGCAAATCGTCACCGTAGAAGCGCACAATTTGCGCGAGCGTCTCGGTACTGAAGATGGGCTCACCATCTTCTTCTTGTTCAAGAATGATCTGCAACGGGATGGACCGCGTGATGTCCCGTTTTGTCTTCGCGTCGACCACCTGAAACTCTTCGTGATCCAGCACCAGTCGCCGCACATCACCCAGCGTGATGTAGCTACTGATTTCGGTGTCATAGAGACGCCGGTTCGGGTACTTCTTGATGACTCGCAATTGATTCGATCTCAGGAGGGCTCAGCCCGAAACTGCCACGTGTGGCCCGCGAGGCAGGTTAACCTCGTGCAACCAACTTCGCGCACTACGCTGGCGGATCGGGCGCAAGCTCGCCACGCAAGAAACGACGAATGGTTTCTACGGCAATTGAGTACACCTGTCCACTGTTTCGTCCCACCTGGACGTTCATGCCTACCAGTTGCATGCGCGCATTGAATAATGCTCCGCCACTGGCTTCTGGCGCGCTGGCCGCCAGATTGCTGAGCACCGGAGCCCGATGCACGAAGCGCCCCTGAGTAACCCAGGAATGCCGCGTCTTCAACCGAATGAACCGTGCAATCGAGTAGGCCCAACGGTCCCCACCCGCGCGCCCGAGCACATGCACAGGCTCCCCTCGTTTGAGCGCTGCCGAGTTGGCCAGTTTCAGTGGTACCAGGCCGGGTACTTCATCTTCGAGGACCAGCAGTGCAAGGTCGCTTTGGCGATTCGCACGCGCAACCCGTGCTATGAGCGGCCGGCCCTGATCAGGAGATGCGTCGCCAGGGGCTTTCAGCCAGACAGACACCTTGGAGAATCCCGCAACCACGTGCCACGCTGTCAACAAGTGTCCTGCGTCATCAACTACCAGTGCACTGCCGGTGCTCCGGGCCGTTACCACCAGCACCAGACCCGCGGGTGCGCCGTCATCCGCCGTTGTGTCAATTTCCGCAAGCGCCCTGGCAGGCGTCAATGCGAGCGGGGCAAGCTTTGGCTGCGCCGGCGCCGTGATGACGGGCTGCTCTGCCATCGCGGCCACTAAAGTCTCGCTTGGCTCCGACGATGGCGCGCCAGCCGAAACAACCACCGGCGTTGACCGTGCGGGAGATGGCTTAGCACGTTGCGTCAGTGTCAAAGGCGCGGACGATGGTGTCACCCGCGATGGAGTAGCGGACGAAGACGCCGTGACTGTGGGGATACTGCGCGCCGCTACAGCTGGTCTTGATGGGCTCGTTGGCGTTGTGTTGGCGGACGTCGGGTTTGCAACGATTACTGTCGCATCTGCGGCTGTCGCCGTTGCCGCCAGCGCAGCCGCCGCGGCACCTGCGGTTGCGGCAGGCGCTGTATTGTCTGTTGCCGTCGGCGGCGTTTCAGGCTTGTCATCACCAAACCCAAGCAGAGCGGCGATGCGACTGCCGTTCGCAACCAACACGCCAGTTTCGGAGTTGGTCTGAGCGTCCTCGGGCTCTTTGGCGTTCGCCGTCAGCGTGCGTTCAGGCACACGGACGACGCCGCTGCTGATCTGCGGCAACGTAACTCGACCCTTATCATCGCGCCTGAGGGCGGCGGGCGGCATCGCCGGTGCGGGGGTGACCACATTCGCTTGTGGCGCCTGCCTCTGTACTTGCACCGGCTGAGGCTCAGCCGACGTGGGACCGACGGACGCAGGGTCGGTGCTCACTACCTCAGATGCGGATCGCGGGTCTTCTTCTTTGCTGTCAAAGAACCCCGAGAGCCGCCCGAGCCAGCCACCGTCATCCGCCTCTGATTTGTCTGCAGCGGGCGCGGGCTGCCGGACAGCAGGCT
>MDTA01043698.1_pt1 | contig 15828 bp, 17 predicted proteins | sample 811151 | NCBI WGS metagenome assembly MDTA01 (sample SAMN05326648, study PRJNA326480) | marine metagenome | isolation source: seawater | place: Indian Ocean: South | collected 2010 | reverse complement strand
TGGTATTCTTTAATAATTTATTTATTGCCTTTCTCCAAATTAGTTTGCCAACTGGTGGCATCGCTTGATCTATTTGTTCTAAACATTTTAAAGAGAATCTATCTGGTTCATGTAAGTCTTGTGATTCTACTTCAACTTGTTCATCTCCTATTGTTACATAATAAAGAGGAGGATCAGAATCATACTTCTGTATTTCTTTTATTTCTGTCTCTGGTAATCCATCACCTACTCCAAACTCTTGCATTACACATTTCTTCGCATTACAAAAAGAAACAATAGGTTCATCTTTACATTTATAATTATATTCTTTTCCATCAATAGATTTAATTATAGTATCAACTTCTTTCTTTTCTAATGGCGGTTTACAATAAGCATCATTATATTTAAATAATTCTCTATCCCAAGTATCTGGAAATCTTTTTTTAGTATAAACACCAAAGTTATACATTGCATTATTTCTTTGGCCATTTGGAATACCTTGTTTTGAAATTGTAACCAAACATGGTGGAGCACCTTTAAGTAGATTGTCAACTTCTTTTTCTTCTTTTAGTTTTAAATTTCTTAATTGATCTTCAGTTAATTTTACTTTATCATATTCGACAAAAAATTCTTCTAGATTCATAGCCGAACCATCTGTTTTAATAGCATAACGCATTGTCATTTTAACATTATGATAAGGAAGGTTTAAGAAGCTACCTGTTCCTCCTTTACTCATGTCAACTTTATTTTGTTTTGGAAATATCTCTGCATTTGCATAACCTAATATTGCAGCCATTTCTTTTAATTTACTTCTAAACAATGCAGCTGGAGTAAATTCACTTGTAAATAAAAATACATGTGCTCCTCCAGACTTTGATCTGAATACAATTAATGGAAAATTATTTTCTTTTATTTTTTTGATTAATGCTTTGTGGTCAAAGCCATTATATAAATCAATATCAATACACGCCCACTTACATTTATTTTCTTCATTGATTGGAATAATACCAAGAGCAGGTTCCTTTCCTGCTAAATGTTCTTTAAACATTGTAGTGCTTGGAATTCTTTTAATTATAAAGGATTTAGTTTTGTGCTTTCCTCTTTCGTCAAACTCTTCTGTCTTTCTCGTTTGACCATAGGCACTAAACGAACCCGAAAATATATCTATAAATTTATCTAAATCTGTCATGTCCACCTTAATGTAGTGGGCGACATTTCTGCCGCCCAGCTGAAAGAAATATTAGCCCCTGTTAGCAAAGCTAGTGTAGAACTTTTTAGCTCGTTCATACATTTTAGCATCTTCTAACTGTCCAACTTTCTCTACCGCATATCCATACCATTGATTACCTTTTCCTGTATTTAATACAGAAGATAATTTATAAATATGGCTAAACGAAGGTGGAGTATATGGTCCATTTTTTCCATCTAAACTAATAGACTTCATCATGGAATTCCATTTTCTGCTTACTTTACCTTGAGATGAACTCATAGATATCATAGCAGTCTCTGATCCTTTTGGTCCTAGAATAATTACAAAGTGTTGTCCTACAGTTAATATGTAGTTACCATTCTGTAATCTATCTTTCCCATCAGAGCCCTTAGTTGTTTTTTCTAAGATATCTGAAGTATCTGGATAGATTTGTTCTGGTCTTCCTGAACCAGTTCCATAATCTGCCCATTCTTGGTACTCCAGTCTATAATAACAAGGAATAACATGTATTCCTGTGTCACCATTATACAGTTGTTTTGTAACTGTATTTAGAAACATACCAGGTTCAGCACCTTCTACGTAATTTTGATTACGCTTCTGTGCTTCAGCTGATCCATTTTGTAAAAGTTTAAGAATTGGTGGAGCCAGACTATCTGTCTTCACGTTCTCAAAACCTTTATGAGCATCTGCTTCAAATAAAGAAGCGGATGGAAGGTTGTCCTTCTTAGTTGCTACTTGTTTCTCGTTACTCATTTCGCGTTCCTCCTTTTTATCTTCGCGTTATTTTCGTTTGGTTACCCTCAAACGGTTTAAAAAGGTCAGCCGGAACATCTTGTCCAGATTGTAAACGTTCCCTGACCAATGCTTTAAGAGTCATAGGATTCACACCAATTTTCTGGACAGGTTCGAACCCTTGACCCTTTGCAAGTTCAGCATATGATGCTGCCTTGTTGTCTTCGCCCTTACCAAAGGTAACAGTGATATCATTTTTAATAATATCACCTAAGCCGTTGTTACGAAGCCATGTAAAAGCTGCTTCCTGTTTATCTTTAGGAATAAATGCGCCGTATATTTTTTTAATTTCTACGGACTCACCATCTTTCAGCTTTAATTTTGTAATTTGCATTTCATCCATCATCGCTGGGATTTCAATGCTAGAAACTGCTTTTGCTTTTTCTTTTAATTTTTTTAAAGACTCTTCGGCATTTGAAATTTCATCTTCCAAATCTTTAAGTTCTAAAACTTTATCTGACAATCTTTTAGCGGAATCTATTTGCTCCACTGATTGCATTCTATCTTTTTCAAAATCTATACTCATAATAACTTTCTTGTCTTTCTATATAAGCCTTTAAAACAGGTTTGTCAACCCTTATTATATAGGTCAATTTCCACAGGATAATAACGTCTTTCTTGTTTATCCCATTTTAATAGGTTGTATTTTCCATTGGTAATATCAGAAACAATAGAACATGCTACTCCAATTATGGCAGGATCGCCTGTAAGTAGTAAATAATCCTTAATAGAATATTCTTTTAATTTTTGTCTAAGTGTAGTGATTACATATGTTGGACTCAAAATGATCTGTGAGTTTTCTGGTAATAATACTTTTAAATTACCAAATTGTGTTGCACCAATAATGTTTATTTTAGGAGCTCCTACTTTTGTGCCTGGAATATCCTGTATAACATAGACATTAGGCTTGTTATCACTAGGCTGACTTGTAATTCTCATTAATAATATATCCTTCTTGACATTTCATATCACATAATATATATGCTTCCAATAGAAAGTAAAAACATAATATGCATTATAAATATAAAAGCAACCCTTTTGCTCATCAAAGAGCAGCTCTTGAAATGTCATGGGATAAAGAAGTGTTCGCGTATTTCATGGAAATGGGTACTGGTAAATCTAAAGTTTTGCTAGATAATATTGGGGTATTGTACAACAATGGTAAGATTAATGGTGCTTTAATTGTAGCACCTAAAGGTGTGTATAAGAACTGGTTTGATTCTGAAATACCTCAACATATGCCAGACTACATTCCTAAGAAAGTAGCACTATGGAAAACTGATCCTAATGCAAAAGATTTAAAGCCTATGTTTGAAACTGGAGCTGAACTTCATATTCTTCTTATGAATGTTGAAGCTTTCTCTACAAAGAAAGGTTTACAATTTGCGTTGAAATTTTTAATGAGTCACAAAGCTTTAATGTGTATAGATGAATCTACAACTATTAAAAATCCTGGAGCTAAAAGAACTAAAAATATATTATCATTAAGAAAGTATACTAAGTATAGAAGAATATTAACTGGTTCTCCAGTTACTAAATCCCCATTAGATTTATTTTCTCAATGTCAATTTTTAGATCCTTGGTTATTAGATCAGTCATCTTATTATTCTTTTAGAACTAGATATGCTGTGTGTAGAAAAATACAGGTTCATGGAAGACAGGTTGAAATTGTAGTAGGTTATAGAAATCTAGCTGAACTATCTGATAAAATAAAACCTTTTTCTCATCGTGTATTAAAAGATGATTGTTTAGATCTACCTCCTAAAACATATATAAAAAGAACTATAGAATTAACTGATGATCAAAAGAAAGTTTATAAACAAATGAAACAAACAGCTCTTGCTGTTTTAAATGGTAAGATGGTTTCTACTGCAACTGTTATTGTTCAGCTTATGAGATTACATCAAATTACTTGTGGTCATTTCACTGCTGATGATGGTTCTATACAAGAAATAAAAAATAATCGTATAGCTCAACTAATAGAGATACTAGAAGAAGTAGAAGGTAAGGCTGTTATATGGGCCCATTATAGATACGACATTGAAAAAATTGTAGAAGCTATAACAAAAAAATATGGTGCTAATTCTGTCGTTACTTATTATGGAGATACAACAACAGATGATAGACAGAAAGCTATTAAAAAAATTCAAGATCCTGAGTCACAAGTACGTTTTATTGTTGGTACTCCACAAACAGGGGGTTATGGTATTACTTTGACTGGAGCTTCAACTATGATATATTATTCCAATGGTTATGATTTAGAAAAGAGACAGCAATCAGAAGCTAGAATAGATAGAATAGGACAAGAAAAACCAATGACGTATATAGATATAATGGCAGAAGATACAGTTGATACTAAGATAGTTAAATCTTTACGTCAGAAAGTTAATATAGCAACTCAAATAATGGGAGAAGAATTAAAACAATGGATATAGAATATTACGTAGAGCCTGTATTTAAAATAGAGTTTTTAAAACTTAAAGTTAATGAGTTTAAAAATAAGAAGAAACGAATAGAGAAAGTATTAAAAAATTTTCCAGAAGTGGGTAATGATTATTTTTATTCTAATAGAGATAAAGGTGATTTTACAAATGAGTTAGCTGAAATATTAGGTGATGAGTTTAATTTTATGTCTAAATCATATAATTCTAAAATTGATTTACAAACTGCATGGTCGGTTACTTATGGTAAAGGACATTATCATGTTCCTCATAATCATGGGGCAGAAGGATATGCAGGTATTTTATATTTAGATATAAATCCAGAGCACCCACCAACAACTTATATTCAACCTTGGAACGATGATAGAGGTAAAAGTGTTTTGTTTAAACCAGAAGTAGAAGAGGGAGATATTGTAATTGCTCCTAAATTTATTACGCATTATTCAGAGCCGAATAAAATTACAGATTTAAAAAGAATTGTTGGTTTTGATTTTAATCTTGTTTAAGACTTACGATACCACCTTGACCAAAAGGACTTCTATCCCATCCTGAATCTTGCCGAGTAGTAGCGCCTGCGTCTCTTTGAGATTGTGTAGGTGAAGGGCCAGTATAACTTATACCGCCTTGACCATCTGATGTATATCCATGGGATCCTAATAACTTATCAACGTTTCCAACTCTTTTTCCTTGAGCAGCTCTGCTTAATATATTTGATTGTCTTTTTTCCCATCTTCTTGCCGCTCGTGCTGGTTCACTATACCATCCGCCTCGAGCATTCATTTTATCTAATTCAGCTGCACTGTAACCATAAACTCCTCGCTGAGCTGGTCTATATTCAAATTGATTACCTATAAAATTTAGTAAATTTCCAACGGGTGAAAAACTTTTAATTGTTTCCCAGAAACTATTAACGCCGCCTTGATTTTCTGCAGGTTGAATTGGGTCTTTACCCCAATTTGCATAGGACCATGCTTTATCATCATCTATTGTATCCTGTCCTGCATAGAGTTGACCAACTCCTGTATCTTCAATACGTGGAGATCCCATAACTCTTTCCTGATTAAAATCTTCATATCTTGTGCCTCTTGGTTCTTCGTTTCCAGGTATCTCAGGATCTAAAAAAGAACCTTCTTTAATCTTTTCATCAGAATAACGTTGATTACTATCATAAGTATCTATCCCAGAAATTCTTCGTTCTGCTAATTCTGCCATAGCTTGAAAATTACCCATGTTGGCTAACTGTTGAAGTTCTTCATTTGAAAGTGTAGATAAATCCATTATGCTAATCCTCTTTGTCTAAGTTTAATCATTTTTTCCTCTTCTGATAATAAACCTTGTTCCACAGCTGTCAAGCCAGCTTCCATTACATTTGGTTGTATATTTGGATTAATAACCTGTTTATTAGGCTGTGGCTGCTCTGGTAATGGTGGAACTTGGGTTTTAACTCTATCATCCTCATCATAAGTCCCTTGAGGTGGCATAAAGTCAGCCAGTGTAAATGTCCACTCATCATTTAAACTCATTTTAGAAAAAGCATTGTTCATCATATTTATAATTGGTTGTGCTATTTTAAAATGGTCTGGTTGATTTGTTCTTTTGGCTAGATCATAAAAAGCATTTATCGTTCCTTTTGATGGATAGTAAGGATCAAATGAACCATTAATTAAAGCATTGTAATCTTTTTTTAATCCACGTTTCCTGAATAAATCTGAAGAAAAACCATCACTTAACCCTAACGTTTTTCCATCACGTATATCTTTTGCCATTTGTTTTTTAACTTTAAACAATGCTTCATTAGCTACATAGTATCTTTCAATTACATCTTCAGGAGTTTTTCCTACTTTAATTACTCCTTCTTCGCCGCCAGTAAATTCTTTTCTAGCATTACGTAGACCTCCTTGGTATTGATTAATTTTATATCCTAAAGCTTGTTGTGGATCGATTTTAATTAATCTAAAACCAAAAACACCTGCAAGTGATTTAGGTATCTCAATAACATCTCCATTAGAATCAGGTTTACCTGTTGCTGAGTCATACACTCTTACAAACTGTTTATATTGAGGAGCTTGTGTTTCTGCTAGATGTTTTAATATTCTACTCCATTTTTCATTTCTTGGTGTTTGTTCTGTGTAAAGCTGTTTACCTTCTTTAGTTCTTCCTTTTCTAAACCATATGTCGTTAAACGCTTCTGTAAAGATAGACTCACCAATAAATGGGTTAGCTGTTTCAGCTGCAGATTCTGTAAGTCCTTTATAGAATCCTTTTGATAAAACATCTTCACTCTCTATACCTTCTTGAATATTTCTTACTAGTGTTTGAAAAGGTCTTGTTAACGTGTCATAAACATTATTATGACTCCAGTCACTGTAAAACAATTCTCCTGTTTCAGGATCTCTAACAAAAATATTTTGTGAATTTTTTGACCATGGAGCTACGCCTAAATTAGTTGCTGCAGCAGCTTCTTCATCTGATACTCCAAAGATAGCTTGTGCTCCTTTTACAATTCCATATGGAAGAGCTGCCATAGCTGTACTTGCACCTACCGCTCTTGAAAGGCCAATACTCTTCATTGGGTTTGTACTTTTAAAATAATTTAAACTACCTGTTACAGGATCTCTTATATCTTTTAATATAGTTTCAAATATTCCACCACCAGTTCTAAATATTTCTGATGGCCATGACATAAAATTACCAAAAGGAGTAGCACGCATTGTTCTTACGAAGTCACCTACATAAGCATAGTTAGGTATTGTGTTTCTAACTATATCAGCAGCTTCTTCTTTTAATTGTTGTGGAGTTCTTTTAATACCAGCGCTGGCATACTTTGCTGCTCTTCTTAATTTTTCTACTTCATACATAGTTATTTTCCAAAAATCATCTTCAGCTATGTATGCGTCTTGCATTCCTTTACCTAATTTTCTTGCACCTCTTACGGTAGAAGCACCAACTTTACCTAATGATCTCATCATTGGTTTTAAAATAGAATCAGTTGCAATGTTTCCAGATTCAAATATTTTTGCATCTCTCATTAGGTTTTGAAGGTCACCCATTCTTGTGTTAGTATTAGTAACACCAAGTTCTAATAACTCTCTATAATATTCCATAGCTTTTGGATCTCTTAATCCTAGATTTAAAGTTTTTCTGGCTGTATTAAATCCTCTAACCATTAAGATAGGATTTGATAATGCACCATTAGCTAATGCAAATGCAGAAGAAGAAAAGAAATTTCTAAAGTGTGTTGGTATAGATAAAACAGTTTTAGCATATTGAGATCCAGCTTTTGGTGTTAAGAATAAATTTCTATATGCATAAGAAGCAGTTCGAGCAAATTTATTTCCAGCTTCTCCTCTCATAAATTGTGATACTTTAGAAGCATTACCAAATGCTTCAGCTATATCTTTTGAAGTAAAAGAACCTTGAAGTCTGTTTATTAATACTCCATCAGTAAAGTATTCTTGTACATAAGGATCTATTTTTACAATCTCTTGATTAGGCAAAGCTCTTTTAGCTGCTAAACGATCTGAAAAGAAAAAGCCTCTCGATCCTGGCGGCGTTGTACTAGTTGCAGCTTCTTTTAAAGCCGCATCTACATCTAAAATTTCATCAAACAATTGATTTTTTCTAGCAATAGTTCCTAGTCTATTCATTCCTTCAAAGATAGAATGTCTTGCATCTTCTACTTCACCAAATAACTCTCTAAATATTTTACTACCTTTACCTATAACTTGTAATTCTTTTGACCCATCAGGTAATTCTTTTGTTAAAGTTTGTGCAAACGTTTTTATGTTTGTTGGCGTACTTGCTCCTTGCGCAAGATTATCATATTCAAACGTAGGTAATTTGCTTTTAGGGTTGTAAGCTCTTGCTTGTTTTAAAACATCATTAACAAGCATTTCGGCTTCTTCGTCAGTAATAGGATTTTTATTTTTAGCTGCATATCTTTTAAATAATTCTTTTGCTTTAAAGACAGCTTCATCTGTAGGTTTGTATCTTTGATAAAAACTATAATCTGTGTTTTGAAATATTTTATATGTAGTCCCTAGATAGTTCTTAACCCTATCACCCATTAGTGCTCTAAGATCTACTTGTAATTTTTTACCCGCAGCTGCAGTCATTCCTACAGGACCTTGAGCTGTAATATCCATAAGATCACTAAATTTGTTTCTAACACTTCTTACAGAAGTTAATAAATTATTTATATTTTTATTAGAAGCTTTCATTTTTTTAGCTACCTTCATAAAATTTTTTAAACCAGCTTCAGGTATTTCGTTTTTTAAATCTCCTGAGAACATTAGATCATTTATTTCTTTTAAAAATTTACCTCTGTTTTCATCAGTAGTTTTATTTAAAAAGCTTTTTGCATAAGGAAACATTTGATTTACTTCTTTATCTATACGTTTAACCTGCTCCATGGCATAATTAGTATCAGCCATCAGTCTTCCTTTTTCTTTTCTTAATCCTAAAAATACTTCTTGAGGTTTACTTCCTCTAGGTCTGAAATAAGAACCGACTTTATCAAAAAGTCTTTGTAGCTTATCATTACTATAAGCCATCTCTTTTCCACGTCTTCCTAAGTCTCTTAATGCAAGACCTGTACCATACACTAATCCTGTTAAAGGAATCCCCTCAGCACTAAATTTTAATCTGTTTAATAATTTTCTTCTAGCATCTACTGATGCATCAGGATCAACATTTCGATCTAGTTCTGTTGGACCAGCTTCAAACGCATCTCCTATTGTTCCAATGTCTTCTACATCGGCAACCATAAGTTCACCACCTGCTCCTCCAAGAGCAACAGCTCCTATCTTTTGAGAAGTAGATAATTCTTGTGCTTTCTTTAAACCTTTTTGAAAATTTTTAGATTTTAAATTGACATAACGACCAGCTTTTTTTGCTTTTAAAGCTTTGGTTGCCATCTTCGTTGCAATCTTTGCACCAATTCCTGCTGGTACACCAACTTGTACTAACATCTGTGTTAATTTTCCGGCAGCTCTTTGCTCTGCTATTTCTTCTAAAGGATTTATTTTATCAAATACTTGTTCAACCTTAGCTGCAGCATCTGCAGTTATACCAGTTGCATCCATTATCTCTGCACCTAATGATACAAAACCTTCTGGGATTTTAATTAAACCTGAACCTATTCCAGCTAACGCTGCCGTAAGTTGACTTACTTCATTATTATTTTCTGCTTCAATCTCTTGTGAACCTGAAGTAGATGTTTTGTAGTCTGGAAATAATTGAGACATAGATTAGTCTCCTGTATATGGCACTAACGCTTTATTTGGATCTGGATCATCAAGTGTTTTTGTTATTAAACCGAAACCAGGGACCCATGTAATATCTCCAACTTTTAAACTTGTTGGATCTACTGCAGTTACCTGTCCCTTTTTATTAGTTAATAATTTAGGGAATCTTACAAATTTATCTCCAAATTGTTTTCCATAATAATACATTTTTGTAGCTACGCCTGTAGCATCAGCATAAATAGAATCTAGTTTATTATTCTCAATCATTTTAGCTATAACAACTGCATCCCCTTTTATTTGAGATTCTGGAGTTTGAGATTCATAACCAGTTTTCTTAGCTTCTTTTGCATACTTCCCTTTAAGAGCCATTGATAATCCTTGTAAAGCGCCTTTAGCACCCATCATGTCGCCAGACATTTTCATTTTAAGTGCTTCATCAACAGGACCTGAAAAAGCTTTTCCTAAATTTCCCCAAGTACCTCCGCCACCTGTTGTTCCTAAACCTCTTAAACCACCAGTAATTAAAGTTCTTGCAATTAGATCATTGCTTGATGGTGCACCTTTTTGAGATATTCTTTTAAAAGCTTCCATTACTTTTAATTGGTCATCACCTAAATTTAAATCTTCGACGAGATCCATGTAATTACTGTCAGCATATTTTCTTCTAGGTTGAGCTAAATTCATAACTCCATCCATAGCTTCTCCGCCTCTTCTGAACATAGGTCTTTTTAATATTCTACTCATTAGTCATTACCCTTCCATAGTCTATATATTCCAGCTAACGTAGCTCCTGCACTTAGACCAGTTTGTAATGGAGTTGGTGATGGAGAAGTCATTTGTTTTGTTCCTCCAGGATAACCAGCTATTAATTGAGTAACTCCCGAACCATATTGTTGAGCAGCTTCTAAAGGTTGGAAAGCTTTTCTTTGGTCTAATTGTTGTTGAGCCGTTAATGTTTGCTGAGCTCTTTGTTGTTGTGCACCACCTAATGTTGTTAAGGCACCAATTTGTTGACCTAACAATGCAGGTGTTTGTTGTGCTAAGTTAAGATTCTTTGAAAAGTCTGCGCTAGCTAATTGATTTGCTTGTGCAAAACCTTGTCCTAATAATTGTGCTTGTAAAGCAGCTCTGTTTCTTTGTTGGTTAGATGCATATTCTGCTTGCATAACTCCTTGTCTACCTCCGCCATATGCTCCAGCTCCAATTGCTGAAGCAGCAAGCCCTGGTAAACCAGCCGCTGTTTGTCTGTCAAACTCATCTAAAGTTGTTTGAATAACATCTTGTTGATAAGGAGACATATATGATTGATATGCCGTTGGTCCTGTTAAACCAGCTGCAGTAGTTAAATAAGGTGCATAACCACCAAGACCAGTAGCTAAACCTTCTGCTTGTGTAGTAAGTGCTCCAGGCCCCGCAACATATTGTGGACCCATAACTTGTGATAAATCTGTGCTTTTAAAACCACCAATTGCTTTTGTAAGATCGTCTAAATACGTTTTACCTGCTGCTTCTATAAACTCAGGTGGTAGTTGTCTTACTGTTTGAACTTCAGCCATTAAACTCTTCCTCCATTTTCAAGGTTTTTCATCATGCTATATAATCTTCTAGCACCTTCCTTAACATCTCCATCGCCCATTCCTCTGACAGCGTCGGCCGTTAATACAAATTCGTTGTTAGATAACATCGCTGGGATATCATCTGCTTTTTCTTTTACACCAACCGGAGGTATAAATCCACCTGTTTCTCTTAGATCGAGCTCTGTAATACCAGCAGGATTTTTATTTAAAGGTAGTCCCTCGATGCCCGCTGCTGCTACCGCAGGATCACCGCCTCCATATAATGTAATTCTTTTATGTTCTCTATCGATAGGTGCATCAGACATCTCATCTAAAGCTTCTTCTAAATCCATAAACTGATCAGGAGTTAACTTATGTAAAGGTTTTTTATAATATTTTTCTGACATCGATTCTAATACTTGATTTCTTTCATCAGCTGGATCCGGTGCTGAAGCCATCAGAATACCTTCTCTATCCATTTTTGAAAATTTATTTTGTAAACGCTCCATTTCATCCCAAAACTCTTGGAGTTCAGGAGGAGTAAGATCTTTAAAGGGTTTATTAAACATTCGCCATGAGTGTTCATCAGCATCTCCCATATTTCCTTCAGATATTTCAATATTTTCTTCGACTCCAAAGTCTCCTGGTTTTGGTCCAAAAGGATTGACAGGTTGTGTTGTATCTGGGGGTAATACAGGTCCAGTTGCAAATCCAACTCTTCCACCGATAGATAAATTAGTTCTTACAAATTCTTCTATCTCTTCAGGTTTTGCGTCTTGATTTAAATTTGAATAATATAATCTTAAGTATTTTGCTTTTTCATCTTTGTTATTATCTAAGCCAGCGATTTCTTCTTCTTGCATTCCATACTCACTACCTAACCAACCACCGAAGCCTGCTATTGCAGCAGTCTTTGCAGCGTCCTTCATAAACCCTGAGCTTGTTAGAGAACTAATTCCTGGTAAATTACTTAAAGCAAATTTATCCATACCAGCTCTTTGTAAACCAAATAAATTACCACCGCCTGCATAATAAGTTCCTGCAGCTAATAGTGCAGCTTTACCGATATCTGAACTTATAATGTCTTTAATACCACCAGTGACTTTCTTAACTGTTTTTTTAACAGCTCTTTTTAGACCTCCTAATAATGCTCGGTCTCGGGGTACAACACTTAGTATGCCGCCTCCCATATATAATTGTCTATTCATTTGTCCTCTAGATATCGTCATATTTTAGCTAAATTGTTAAAGGCAGGCTTACAAATCCTGTAATTTATTAGTTTACGTGATTTTTTTAGGTGCGTCAACGCCCTTTTCTCGGGCTTCAATCGCTCCTTTGGACGCTAATAATTCGTCCCAATATCTACCGCAAAATTCATATTCTCCTGTATGAGATATATGGTCCATACAATATAGATGTATTTTACCACCCATTTTAGTCCATCTTTTACAGAAACCAAAGTCTTCACCATAGTATTGTTTAGTTTCAAGATCGTGTAGACATTCAAATAAATTATAGAAATTCTCTTTATAATGCTCTGTATGATTAATAAGGGTAGGTTGATGAATACGTAATTCTGGATAATGCTTTATCATCTTCTCTAATACTTCTCTTTTAATTAACATACATCCTGTTGGAGCATGGGTTACTTCTGCTACCCCATTGTCTACAACTACTTCATTCATACCTTCAACTTTAATGGGATAATGAAAACCTGCTTTTTGAATCTCATCAATATTAGTTAGCTTTAAAGTATCCATTCTTCTTTTAAGTTTAGGCCAATCAATATATTTCATAGGGTAAGGAACTGCGATAATATCTTTATCCTTCTCCAACATTTTAAAGATTGTGTTTGCTTGAAAGTCTATGTCTGAATCAATAAATAATAAATGAGTATGTTGATTTTTATCATTTAAAAACTCCGATACAATTAAGTTTCTTCCTTGTTGAACTAGGGATGATTTATATAAAGTAAAGCTGACAACTATATTCTTTTGTAAACATGCTTGTTGAAATTTTAATAAAGCTTGTGTGTAATGAATAGATACTTCACTATGAACAGGGGTACCTACCATTATTTTATATTTAGGTTCTGTTGCTCCTAAATTTATAGTGGTAACATTATCATCTGTATTAAAACGTATAGGCTCATTATTTTGCATTTGTTACTCCTTTCAATAAGTGTGTCCAAGCAATAGCTATCTTAGGCCATCCATAATAAGTATTAGCGTATATCTTCTGTCTTTCCAAGTGATCTTGAATAGGTTTTTGAATTAATGTCTTTTTTGCAGCTTCTATACCAATAGCAAATTTATGAGCTAACATTTTATAGTTTTTACTATAAGGTATATACATTGGATACTCTGCACCAGTTTCATATAAAGCCCCATAGTTAGTGGTAATACAATATAATCCTGCTGCCATTGATTCTAATAAAGAAATACAGAATGTCTCTTCCCAGATACTTGGATAAACAAACATATGATAATTTTTAAGATGCGTTTTTATATATCCATTTGGTTTATAACCAATGTAGTTTACATTAGGTAATTCTTTCGCATGTTCGTATAGTTTTTGATATGTCTTATCATTTGCTTTAGCAAACTCATCACCATAAATTTTACAGTTAGAATATACATCTAATTCAATATCTTTATCTTTAACTAATTCCATAGCGCCAAGCAGAACATTTAAACCTCTCCATGGAGTACATTGATGTATTATTTTTAATTTACCACTTTTATAAGGAGTTGTTGGAGTAATATTATCTATACCATTTTTTATAACAACACATCGTTCAGTAGGTAGGTCAAAATACTTTACAAAGTTCTCATAGTTCCAGTGGCTATTAAATACATACCAATCATATTTCTTGTGATTGGTTTTATCTTTAAACCAAGGATGTATATTAGGTTGATCCCAAGAATTTTTTTGCCACAAAATATTAGGTTTATCTTTTGATAAAGGTACCTTACCTGGAATAGAAGTGCATATTTGTACTTTATCTAATAACTTTTTATCTACATATTTATATAGATATTCCATTTGTATTTCTGTTCCACCCATTGGTTTCATTTAAACCATCCTGCTATTATATATCTGTCTCCACCTGATAATCTGCTTACTCCATGTTGAAGATTCTTACCATCAAAAAACACAGCTCTTCCTGCAGTAGGTGCTATCATTACACTATCATTAATCATTAAACGTCCTCCTTCAAAGTTATCATTAAGAAATATTATTAACGATAATATTGTATGTGGCTCTGCATCATCATGATGGTCCAAAAAGATAGATCCTTCTGGGCATCTTATAAGTTGCCACCAATCCATAGTGTGGCCACAAAACTCTTCTAATTTTTTCTTTAAAGATAAAAAATGTTTATTATCTCTAAGTTCAATTAATTCCCGATCGTTAAAAATTCTGTATTTCTCTTTAAAATTCTTATGATAATCGATACAAAATTTAGTCTCTTTATCATTTAGAAAGTTATTAACAATACTAATGTCAGGTTTTAACATTCATAAATTTCTTTAGTGCTTCCAAACCTTTTGGAGATACGTGAACAGTTGTGTCTTGTTGAACACGATCTATTGTTGTATCTGTTTTTGGATCAGCAATATCAGCTTTCATTTCTTCTTCGTCTTTATAAATTCTACCTGTAAATTTATTTTTACAGACTGTAACTGTAGTACAATTTATTTTTAATACTTCTTCTATTCTTCCCATTTTAGTTACAATTCATTTTATCTAGGTCAGCTGGTTTATCTTTATAAAACCAAACCCATGATTTAATTTTTGTTCCTTCTTGAGTATATGTACATTTAGGTCCTACTGAACAGGCGCTTAATGCAAATATTAGTGCTAGTAGTAAATATAGTTTTTTCATTTATCCATTCTCCTGTGATCTGTCTATTAAAGCATAACTAATCAGGCCTTGTATTGTATTACTTCCTGTAGCCGCTTGAACAGTTATAGCATCTCCGGCTTCTAAATTCAAGCCCTGAGGTGTGGCATTTACTTGTGCTTTAGCAGCCACATCATCTCTAAAAAACTCATACTCAGTATTTGAATCTGATGAGTCAACAAAGTTCATATTTACTAAAATAGCTGATGATGCATCGTTATTTGCAACATACATACTTTTAACTATTACTGTTGCATCTGTTGGGCAAGTAAATACAGTGGTCTTTCCTGTGCTTGCTTGTTTATAACCTTGATTTTTATATTGTATTGTCATGATAAAAAATAATTAAATGCATCCTGTTCTTCTTTTAAATCTTTTTGAAAACCAAAATTAAGCTGATTTTTAACATTGTCAAGAGCAGCCAATACTTGCCTTTGATTCTCTACATCATATTGATCTTTAGGTTCTGGTATTAAAACACTTATTTTTGCCATTATCTTCTTCCATCCGGCTGTGCATCTACTCTTAAAGTTCCATATCTCCAGGTTTCTCCAGCTGCATCATTTTCTATTTTAATAGCTATAAGTCTACCTCGAGCTCTAGTATCAACTTTATCTGTGCTAGATGAGACAGTAAAAGGACCTAGAGGAGAGCTTTTCTTAGTATTATTTGGATAATCATTTATAAATAAAGTAAT
>MDTA01147024.1_pt1 | contig 15830 bp, 18 predicted proteins | sample 811151 | NCBI WGS metagenome assembly MDTA01 (sample SAMN05326648, study PRJNA326480) | marine metagenome | isolation source: seawater | place: Indian Ocean: South | collected 2010 | reverse complement strand
CTGATATTCTTCGGTTTCTCCTGTTTTTTCAAAAGTAAATCCAGTTACATGAAGGTCTTTAGGTTTTTCTTCTTCAGTTCCAATAACATTTCCATCTTTATCTTTTACTGTTCCAGTATCAATCATACCGTCTTTTTCACCAGTAACTGCCTCTGGCACTATAGTCATTACTTCATGCGCTAAAAAACCATCTTGTGTTGGGGTATCTTCAAAATTAAATCTTTTAGGTTTAAGTTGATTTAAACGAGAAATCCCATCAGTAATATTAACTACATTCTTTTTCAATCTGTAATCTGAAAATGTAATATAAGCTGTATTACTGTTGTTTGTTGAAATGTACCCAACAGTAGTTCCCGCACTATTTTGAAAAGCCGCAGGAACACCTATACCACTTGCCGTTGATCTAAATAAAATTCCTGCATAAGTAAGAAAATTATAGCCGTAAGAAGCATTAAAATGTGCGCCACGATGGTTAATAAATGCCTGAGAATTAGTTAAATTTACATCATGGTTAAAAATTGCTGTACCTGATGCTGAACCATCTAAAGTAAGCATAGTAACATCAGAACTACCTGCTGTGCCTTTAAATATTATGTCTGTATCACTGCCCTGTGCATCAATCGTAATGTTTCCTGAACTAGTAGCTAGTGTCGAAGCAGCATCACCTGTGCCTATGTCATCTAATGCTACACTAGCTGATACACTACCAAAAACTAAATCACTACCATCGCTTTTTAAAACCTCACCATCACTACCTAATGCAAGAGCAGATGGGTCCCCACTAGAATCGCCAACTATAATTTTTCCTCGTGCTAATCCTGCCATCTTTGCGAGCGTTACTGCGTTATCTTGGATATCATTAGTTTCTATTGTGTCATTTGGAAATGTTGGCACTTGTGTAAAATCAACTACACCACCTGATGAAATAGATATAGCATCTGGATCACTAGCGGAACCAATAGTACCTGCGTCAGGAATAAGCACGTTACCAGTTGTAGTGAGCTGACCTGTGGTTATTTTTTTAGATAATAAACTTGTAACTGCGGCCCCACTACCTGCACCATCAGCGATTACAATATCAAAACCGCCATTAGGTATTGTGACGTTTGCTCCACTACCTTGTGATATAATTATAGAATACGGACCACTACTACCACTATCAGTTGTAGAATTAATAATAAAATATAATTTATCTTGGTCATTAGGACTAATCGTAATAGTATTGTTAGCACCTAAAGCACCTGTAAAATTTATAACTTTAAACTGACCGTCTGATAAAGAACCATCAGAAGTAGTTAAAGTGTGAGTAGTTCCAGATAGTGCAACAGAACCAACCCCAGACAAAACCCTGTCGATAATATCAAAATTAGTATTAAGTGTGCCACCCCATTGACCCTCCTGATCACCCGCAGCTGGTTTTTCAAGTCCATTATTTACAGTAAAACTACTGCTCATTTATTTTGCCTCCAAAGCTGCTACTTTGGTTTCTAGCACTTCAATTTTTGCTATAGCTTCTTGCAAAGCTGCTGTAAGCACAGGCACGAGTTTTGCCTGATCTAAAGCCTGTGGATCTATATTACCATTACTATCAACCGCATCTTTTTCACCTATTACTGCTTCGGGAACAACACTAGCTACTTCATGTGCTACAAACCCATCTACAGTTTTGCTTTTGTTGTCTTTGAAATTAAATCTATAGGTTTTAAAATTTTTAACTCTATCAATAGCTCCAGTTAAATTAACAAGATTTTCTTTAATTCTATAGTCTGAACTAGTGGTGTAAGCAGTTACAGAACCACTACATGATATACTTCCCGCAGTTGTACCGTTACCACTCGTTCTAAAAGCAAGCATCGTAACTGAATCAGGAGCAGTAATAGATGAATTTAAGATCATAGCGTTACTAGCAAAATCTATATAAACTATGGCTGAAGAAGCCTCTGTATTACCTTGCACCCCAAAACATGCTGTTGAGGAATTTATACACTTCCATAATCTATTAACACCAGCACCTAAGACATAATTTTTACCGCCATCTTTTCTAGTTCCATTTACTCCAAAATCAAAAGATACGTGTGATTCTGGGAAAACTGCGTTTTCTGTGCCTTCTCCAGAAACAGTCATAACATCAGTGGTAGTGCCACCATTTGTTGAAGCAAAAGATATTTTACCATCTTCGGAACCATCAGCTACAGTGGTAATTTGAGATCTTATTCTGCCCATAATAACTTGTTCGTTATTATTGTTTTCTTGTTTAAATTCAATCGCTCCGCCAAAATCATCGTCTACGGGACTAGCTGTTGTTCTGTCTAACACTAATGTGGGACCTTGACCTGCGCTGTCATCGTTTGAAACAAGTTTAGTGTTAGTTCCTGCAATGCTTAATCCATCAACAACAGTACCACCTACCATACTGCCAATATTAATTTGTCCTGCTTCTGATCCATCAGTGATAGTGGTTATTTGTGAATTAATTCTACCTAAAACAACCTGTTCATTATTATTATTTTCTTGATGAAACTCAATTTGACCACCTATGTCATTTACCGCAACGGTTCCTGATCCTCTATCTCTATTTAAAATAAACTTTGGAGCAGCGTTTGCGTTATCTGCGCTAGAAACTAAACTAGTAGTAGTTCCTGCTATGTTCATACCATCTACTACAGCGCCAGCTACCATGCTTCCTAAATTAATTTGTCCGGCTTCTGAACCGTCAGTAATAGTAGTTATTTGCGAATTAACTCTACCTACAACAACCTGTTGGTTATTATCGTTTTCTTGATGAAATTCAATCTGACCACCTATGTCATTTGCTGCAGGACTATCACTTGTTCTATTAAGAATTACTTTAGGAGCAGCATTTTCATCAGCTGCGTTTGAATCTACTTGTAGTGTGGTGGCATTTGTACCACTAGCTAGTGTTACACCTGTATCAGCTACATGAGTTAAAGTTACGTCAGCATCAGCACCAAAATTAATTATTCCGCCATCGCTATTTAATGAAAGATCATCATTTATAAATAAATCAGGAATAGCTAAGTCTTGTAAAGCATCAATTACAGCAGCGCCTGAACCTGCGCCATCTGAATAAACTACTTTAGTTTGTCCATTACCTATGGTTACATTTGCTCCAGAACCTTGCGATATAGCTATATTTTGTGAGCCACTAGTAGCATTTTCTATAAACCAAAGTTTACTAACCGTATCGGGTCCAATGGTAATTGTACACTCCGAATCTAATGTACCCGTATATTTTAAAAATATAGACCTACCGGGATCAGTAGACCCATCAGCTATCGTAGTAGTGTGCGTATCAGCATTAGTTGTTATAGCTTCAGTGCCAAAACTAAATGCCTCTGCTATTAATTCTAAATTAGTATTAGTGGTAGCCCCCCATGTGGTTGACTGCTCACCATCTCCTATTTCTTCAAGTCTTAAATCATTTACAAACGTACTTGCCATTGTATTATCCTATGCTGCTATTTCTTGCCAATTAGAGTTTTCATTTAGTGTAACATCCGTATAAAAAACAGGTGTATTTATTTGGTTGCCCATACCGCTATGCACTGTACAAAAATAATGTAATGTTGGCGTACCCGAAGCAACCACTATTTGTAAATAAGAACCTGATTGTCCTTGAGTACCAACTATCGTGACGTTATCTGAATAAATAGATCCTCCTGCATGTGTTCCATCAGAAGTGGTAGATAATCTAAGAGGGTGTAATGCTGTTGTGCTATTAGATGTATCAAATCTATAAGTGTTTCCTTCTATTAATGTAAGCACTGGACGCTCTACACCATCTATATAAAAAGCGTTACCGCCTCCAGTTTTTGGATATACTGTAACTGTAAAAGTAATAACAGGATTAGTATTAACATTACTATAAGTAATCGTTTGTGAATCGTTTACATTACTCCATGTTATTGTTTGTGAATCATTTACTGCAGAGTATGTTATTGATTGTGAATCATCTACTAATCCCCAGATTAAGACACCTTGTATTTCTCCTGTAGCTGCAACACCCGTAGCTGATATAGTAGCGCCAAACTTAACATTTACATCACCTATACTGCTTGTAGCTGCAACACCTGTAGCTGATATAGTGGAACCAAGCCCAATCGTAACAGAACCAACACTACCTGTAGCAGATACTCCTGTAGCACTTATGATTGAACCTATTCCGATCGTGACAGAGCCAATACTACCTGTTGCAGATACTCCTGTTGCAGACACTGTGATACCAGAGCCTTCTGTTACTGTAACAGAACTTATAGCTCCAGTAGCAGATACTCCTGTAACACTAAACGAAACACTTGTGCCTGCTGTAACTGTGACAGAACCTACAGCAGAAGTAGCGGCTACCCCTGTTACTGCAACTTCTCCCGCACTAGATACCGCAACAGAATTGACTGACCCTGTTCCGCTTACACCTGTTGCACTGACAACAAAATCAACATTAACTGTTACCGAACCAACAGCAGAAGTAGCAGATACTCCTGTAACACTAACAGATGTGTCGGTTTGTCCGTAAGGACCACTATTCCAACCACCTCTTCCGTAACCTGTTAAAACACTCACTGTATTTAAGCTATCCGTATAATCGCATTACTTGCATCAGCTGCAGGAAAAGAAATCGTAAAATCTCCTGAACTAGATGCTTTATCACCACCAAAATTTAAGACTAATACCGAAGTATCTCCGGTAGTATCTTCGTTAAATATCAAAGCGCCTCTGGCCGTAATAGTACTACTGGAAAAAGTGGTATCAGCAAAATCAGTAATTGCTGTAGTGCCATCTAAACTGGGGTTAACTCTTGTCAAAGTGTTACCTTTGGCTGAATAACCCGTGCCACTAACTTCATTACTTGTAGTGTATGCTGTAGTGCCTGCACCTAAACTAGCGTCTGAAGTATATAAAGCTAATTTAAACGTGCTACCACCACTGTTTAGAAAATTATGTTTAGCTTCTAATAGTTCTTTTTTAAAAGAACTGCACATTGCTTGTGAAATTGCCATATTAAATATCCTTTATGTTTTTAGCTATATCAGCATGTCCTTGTTGTTCTAAAATTACTTTTATTGTTGACCGTTCACTTTGTCTTACTTTATGAAAGTAATCTACCAACAGAGCTTTTATGTGGTTTCTATACGCAATCGCTTGTTCCCGTAAAGGCAGAGGTGTATCTGCAGATATAGCTACAATTCTTTGTACTGCTAGTTCTGCCCATTCTTCTGCATCCATACCCCTATTTTTTGTAGTAACTACGGTTGGAGTGCCTATGTTTGCTTCTACATTTATATTAAACAACTGCTCTTCTTCCTTGTCCTGCTCTATAAGTATCGTTACGGTTTCTGTATTCTGCTAATTGTTTTAGCATTAGTAATGCTTCATCATACCTTTTTTGATATGCCGCCATTACATCAGGCTCACCTTTTTCAAAAGTATAAGCCTCTAAAATACTACCGTATAATAATACTGAATCAAAATTATCTCCTAGCCAACTTGTGCCACTAGATGCAACTGTAATTGATTCAGGGTAATAATAGTAATGTAGTTCTACTGTGTAATTAGCATCAGGTGTTGGCCCTAATATTAAAGTAGTATCATCAAACAAACCGTAATATTTAGGTAATGCTTTATTTGAAGCTGCTAATGGATAGGCTTCTCGTATAAAGTTAACATCTTTATTAATTACATAGTTATAATTACTACTACTATCTAACACAGCAAGAGAAAACGTATCCAGCCAATCGTCTGGTAAAGTTAAATACTGATTATCTGCTGTTAAAGATCCAGTTACATTCTTACGTAAATTTGCTATTTGAACTGTATTAAATATTCGCTGTTCTGCTTGTGTAATAAACACATTAATGTCAGTCGTAGTAAACTCATTCTCTACGTATGATTGTATAGCTGTTTTTAAACTTGCATAATTCATAATTATTAATCTGAATTTTTACTAAATCCAGTTCCTTTAGTTGCTGCTCCAGCGCCACGAGCTTTTTGTGTTTGTGTGTTAGGTATATTGTTAGGATACCCATACATTTTAGGAACTGGAACAGGTTTTGGTTGTTCTGACTCTGTTTTTACATTTGGTTCTTTCATATTAGACTCCTATGATGTTGTAACTGTAACTGAACCTATTTGCCCAGTTGCTTTTAAATCGTTTGGTGTTAATCCATCGTTATCATTAAACCCCACTGGTGAGAAACCCCATTGAAAAACTCTACTGCCAACATTGGTAGCAGAACTTTCAAAAGAATTATCTGGGCGTGGCCTTCTTACAGCTTGAGGATCATCTACAGGATAGATGCCTATAAAGTTTTGTGGGTGATCTGGTTCGTAGCAAGTAGGGCATACCAAGATATTTGTTTTTTTAGCGCGAATAAATATCTCTTTTAGCTGTCTTAATTTGTATCTAAATCCACATCTATCACACTCTGCAATAGTATATTTAGCTGATGCAAATTTTTGAGCCATGCTAACTCACATAATATATCTGCGGTGTTATTAATAATGACGCTTTATCACGATCTTCATCTGAAGCAAGTAACCAAGCCTCATCATACATTTGTTTTAAAACAGGTACACGTTGCTCAGAACCCGGTATTTTCATAGATAAATAATAAGCTAAACCTGCTACCATACAGGGTAAAAATCTAAATGGTACATCCATCGTGTTAAACCCTTCTCCAGCATCTAAAATTCTACGTAATCTATAATATACAAGTGTATATGTAGTAGAACTATCGGGAACCGGAAAGAAAGTAACAGTAGGGTTTTGAACACCGCTTGATTCAGTGGCCCCACTTTTACGATCTATATATACCTGAGTTGGTCTACCTGTAGAATTTTTATTAGGTATAGCAGCATAACTAGAAACAGATATCCTAGTTAGAACTAGGTCAGACTGTGTTGTGCCTGACCCTGTTCTAATAAAATGCTCTATAAGATCTACTGTATCAACTGGAAGGTTATAGGTTGAGGTACCTGATGTTAAGGCTTGAGTTCCTTCTTCTACCGTCCACAAATTAATCCCTCTATTTGCCCATTCAGCAAAAAGTAGATTTAACGAGCGTCTTGCTGTTTTTAAGTCATAACCTGACCTAAGTTCGGAACCAGCTCTTTCAAAAGCCTCTTCCACTATTTCTGTTAAATCTAAATTAAATGTAGCTGTAGATGAAGTAGTCATTTATGTTACCTATACTATCCTACCTCTGGTCTTACCCTTCCTAGCTATACCATCTATAGAAGATTTTTTCATAGCTACTTTTTTGGTAGTTTTCATTTGGCCGCCTTTTTTCATACCAACTTTTTTGGTAGCGCCCATCATACCACCACCCATTTTACCAGCGACCTTTTTAGTAGTACCCATCATACCACCACCCATTTTCTTTTCTATCATGCCGCCACCACGCATTTTTTTCATCATGCCGCCACCACGCATTTTTTTCATCATACCACCAGCTCTTCTACCAGCTACTTTTTTAGTAGTACCCATCATGCCTCCTTCAGCTCTATTAGAAAATTGCTTTGTACGAGAACCTTTGTCCAATCTTTTTACTCTAGTATCTACAGACCGTTCCTGTTTTCTTTTAGCAGCTGCTTCTTCTTTTTTCTTTCTTTTAGCCGCTATGGTAGCTCGTCTTTTAGTAAGAGCTGGTTGTGTCTTAGTAAATTGTTGAACACTTTCTTTCAACAAATCTCCAGTTGTTTTTCTACCAGCACCAATTCTACGGCCTTTCATTTCTTTTTCAATCATACCGCGAGTTCTTCTAGCCGCTTCCCCAACACCTTTAGTGCCTCCCACAGCCTTTAGTCCTGTTCTAACTTTTGAACCGGCTCCAGCTGTAGGGACAGCAGCTAAAGCACCACCAACAATCGTTCCTGCCGTTTTCTTTTGCCTTGCTAATTTATCCTGTGCTGCTTTTGTATCACTAGCTACTCGACTTCTTCTTGCTCCAATATCTTTTTTTGTAAATGGTTTTAATAAAGGATCATCTAAATCTGTCGCTTTAACTCTTGGTTTAGCTCTCTGTTCATTTAAAAACATCCGAAGAGCATCTCTGTTAGACCCTGTAAATCTCCTTCTTTTTTTAAATCTGTCTAATTCTTCTTTCGTTACATCAGCTAATCCTCTGCTAGTTAATCTTTTGGATATGGCCTCTCTAGAATCAGGTTTTTTCTTTCTCATGACGACTTTTTTCTTCATTTTTAACTCCTACGCATGAAATGCTGTCATATTTGTAAATGTAGCTACTGTGTATTGTATATACACGCCATCACTGAACACTACACCGTCATCAGGCACAGTAATATCTCTTGATACCGTAGCCGAAGCCACTGTACCTAGTTTCATTAAAGCTGTTCCTGCTGGAGAAGCATTTGTAAAATTAATAACTCCTGCTGTTGCTGAATTAACAATAAACGCACCTTGTAATCGTGAACGTCCTGCGAAAATTACATCCCCTGCATCAGAACTCATACCTATAGATACATTAGCTGCAGGTTGTGCTGATGCTTCAGCAGCCGTTACAGTTCTAAAATATTTAGTTCCCGCTGTAGTAGTAGCAGATCCCGGTAATGTGATGACTTCTGTTTGAGAATCCCCATTAACATCTGTCCCAGTTATAGTAACTGTTTTACCATTATCTCCAGTACCTGCTGTAGTGCATGTAATAATTCTACCTGCACTAAAAGTAGCAGTTCCGCCAGAAGCATCTGTGCCACCTATAGTAAAGGAAGTGTTGGGTCGTTCAGCAGCCGACACAGAGGCATTATCAGCAGCATTGTCATCTGCAGTAAAAAATACCGCTATTACATCTGACTGTGACATATTTTACCTCACTATTTTTCTTTGATGATACCTTGTAAAACTAAAGACTTATACTCTGCACTTCCTTTAGGTGGAAGATTTGCAGGTTTAGGTTTAGCCGCTGTCTTTTTAGGAACAGCTTTTTGTTTCTTTTCAACCATTGTTTACTCCTTATCGGTTTTGAACCGTCATTAAGTAGTCAACAGTCATTGACTTAGTTCCTGTAGCGGAGCCAGACAATTCCATTGCGCCAATAGTTAAATTTTCATCATCGGGTAAATTATCAGTGTGTGTAGCTACTAGATTTCTATTTACAAAAAACTCTACTTTACTAGTGCCGTGAACATGAAATCCAAGTGTTACGTAAGTACCACTTACAATATCTACTCCAGAATCAGTCGTTGTGGCTGTTCCATCTTTTTCAGTGACACAATCGATATTACTATCACCATCATCTATCTGAAACACTATTCTATCTGCTGCGGTTAACATAGCTTCTGGGTTAGTAGCAAAGTTAACTGTTAAACCAACACAGACATCCATTGCATCACCTTCTGCATCAGTAATAAATAGTTTTGTTTCAAACCAGATATCACGAGTAGAAGATAGGGCGTATATCTCGTTACCTTGAATAGAAGCGCCATCGTTATCAGTGGTTGCTTGAGAAGTTAAAACTACCGCACCATTTTCAACATCTGCACCTATTGCAGTTGTAGCTGAACTATCTTTAATTAAAGTCCAGTCGTTTGTAGTATCAAGAGCAACGCCAGTAAAGTCATCCATGTACGTAACGTAGTCAGGATTATTTGAAGCAGGTAAATTTAAAAACCACTCTCTAGTTTTCTGAGTTCCTGCGTGTAGGATTGGACCAGTAAAATGTACTGCCATTATATTTCCTCCTTACCAAAGGTTTCGCCCTAGAGTCTTGGTAAGCGTCTGCTGGGACAGTCGCTAGGGCTAATTATTCCCAGATAAAGTAAAAGGGGTACTTATGTACCCCCTCCACAATTTATATTAGGATGATCCGGGGCTTCCGAATATACCTAATGGATCAGATACACCAAAGGAGTATCTTTCACGAGCCTTATACCGGACGTTTCCAGTATCAAAGTCTCCATCCATGCTTGTAGTCATAGGTGTACGAACAAAATGTTTTAATCCATTTGGAACATCCGTAGTTAAAAACCAAGCATTTGTATCAGTCAAATAATGGTTTATGGAATATCCTTCTGGAATAACACCCATAGTTCTAATCGCATTGATGTCATTATCCGCTGTCGCTACTCTATTTTCTGTTTCTAGCAAACGAGTTGCAACAAACTGTAAATCAGCAGGGATAATTAGTTTTCTGGGTTTTGCAGCAATTAACAAACCACGCTCGTCAGTCCAGTTAGAAATCTGAATAACTGATGCTTCTAAAGAAGTTTCGTTTAAATCAGATCCTACAGTTGGTCTGTTAGAGTTTGTGCCGCCAGAAACCAATGGGTGTGCAGTATTACAAAGTGTAACACCATCCCCATAAGTAAAATCAGTATTAAACGCATTGTTTAATATATTTGCAGCTTTAGTTTGTTTTGTATAAGCCATAGCTCTAGCTAGTGCTTTGGTATATCTTGATGATAAAGAATCATAAAGATTATCTTCCATTGCTTCTTCAGTAATAGAAAATCCCATTGCAATAGTTTCGTGGTTATACCTTGCAGCAAACGCTTCTTGAGCATTGTCAAAAGTTATTGCTTCACCTTCTTGTTTTACAGGCGCTGCTGAAAAACCAGATAGCTTGGCTTCTTCTTCAAATGCACGTTCTGAAGTTTCTTGCTCATAAATTTGTTGATGTTCCTCACCGTATTGAGCATACTCAAGCCCAAAAAGAGCATTAAGTCCCGGCAAGAGTTCTTTTAATAATTGCGCTCTACTTATAGCCATTTACTTAATCCTCCTTACAGACCAGTAGCTACATGATAAGCGTGTCCACCTTTTTGGATATTACTATCTTCATAAGGTGCGTTCCACTTAACAATAACTTCTGTGAAATTACCACTTGAGTCCGCTGTTTCTTCAACAACGTCCACAATACGCATTGGTAAGGTTAATGTAGTAGCAATACCGTTAATAGCAACTTTAGAGTTACCTGTAACAGTACTACCTGCATTTTGTACTAATGCAGCATTACTACCAATAGACGTATACCCTGTGCCAGCTATTGTTGTACCAGAAGATACAACAGCAACTTTATACAGCGTGTCAGGATCGTCAGCTACATAAGCCTTGATATCAGATGCTGCTGTATTAGCAGGGTAGAATTGTTTAAAAGTTTTAGTGTTTGTATTGGGGTCTGTAAAAGTACAACCCATAAATACACCGATTACGCCAGTAGTAGCAGTTGTGCTAGTACCTGTATCTTTTTCAAGAGTTGCGTCTGCTACTCGCTTAACAACATCCCCAAAAAAGATATTAGTGTTATAACCCGAAGCTATTGTTATCTGGCGTGTTGAACCCGCGTATGGTTGCCCACCAATTAAATTAATTGGTATTAATCCATATGGGGCATCTACAGTTGGATAAGCCATTTGTAAAATTCCTCACTAACATTAAGTTAAAATAGTGAATTATTTCCCGCCGCCTGTTCCAAAAGTAACCTTAGTAGATTTATTTTTAAAAAGAGGCATGCGAGGATCATCTTCACGCATATAATTACTATCTACAGATTCCGTATTTTGCCGAGTTCGGTCAGCATAATATTGATCTCTTCTCATAGTAAGCTCTTCATCAGTTTTGCAGAGAACCAGCCCACCTATCTCTATCGAATCTTCAAAGCGGCTATTAGGATCAGGCATAGTAAATGCTTCAGGATGTTCTGATGCTTTTACAGGTTCCCAACCCTCTCTAAACTTAGAGGAGACATTTTTAGGATCAAGTTGACCCATAGTGGAAACACGACACCAACGATAAGAATAACCCGGCTGCATATTAATGCTTGGCATTAATTCAGGCGGAGTCCACTTTTTTGGTCGTTTTTCTATATCACGAGAAGAATGTTCTCTAGTAACTCGACCTTTTGTTTCTGTCTTTTTATTTTCCACTTTAGCCTCCATATAACTTTAACTTTTCTCTGGCCATATCTTCAGGGGTAATCCCTAACCTTTTAGCCACCGCAAGTTCCGATTTTGTAAGTACTACTTTTTTGGAATTAGTACTACGTTTTGCAGGAGAAACCACAGTTTTTTGGGACTGCTCTGCGCTTCTGTTTGAAGAAGCTACCTCCTCGGTTTCCTTAAAATACTCAGGAAACCTCTGCCGCATTTCTTTGTCAATAGCGGCATAATATTCATCCGGTTTATCGCTAGGCGTAACCCCTTCCTTTATGAGACTGAGGTGTTTGCCATAAGCCATAGCCGTCATAATGTCATCATTTTGCCACCAATCGTTCTCTTTTGTCCAATTTTCGTATCTTTCGTCAACTGGAGCAGGAGCAACAGGTTGGTTTTGTATAGATTCCTCTCTACTATTTACAGTATCTTCATGTTTTTGTAAAGCCTCTTCTGAATATTGAGGCTGATATTCTTCTGCTTTTGATAAATTTACCCTAGCTGTGGCTAATTTATCACTAGCTTCTGCTATTAAATCAGCATCTCCGGCATCATAAGCCTCTTTATAAGTCTTTTTAGCTAAAGCTAATTCGTGTTCTGCACTACTCTTAGAATTAGACATCAGCATTTGTTCGCCTTGATTTAGGTTTGCCATCAAGCGTTTATTTTCTTCAAGCGCCTGTTTTGCTAGTTTAGTAGCATGATCCCTTTCTCTTATAGCTTGTTCTTTAGCCCTTCTTTCATCATGATAGATTTTCTTTAATTGTTTACCTTTTTCTTTGGTATATTCATTAAGTTCATCTTTTTCTATGGTTTCTTTTATTTCTTCTGGCATAGGCTCCCGATTTTGATCTTCTTCGGGAGTATCATCTTGAATTTCTATTTCAAATTCACTAGTTTCTTCCTTTTTTTCAACCGGTTCTTCTTTTTGTGGGGTATCAATCACGGCTTCGTTAGTTTCAGTTTCTTCTAATGCTGTTTGTGGCATTTACGTATCCTCTTGATTTTATTAAAGTTATTGTCTTTGGATGCCTCTAGGATCATCCACTACTGCCTCTACAGAGTCATCGTTAATAATCCTAAAAGCGCATCCATGAATGTGTAATCTTGTACCAGTATGAGGTCTAACTAGAACAAAATCTCCCGGTTTACACCACGGACCTGTAGGAAATTTATTGATATCTCCATAACAATCTGGTCCTAATGCGATTACATTCAATACCGTAGCTAGTATTTCTTCGTTTTTTTGTGTTTCACTAGCTTTTAGCAACCCGCTATCAAATTTTTCTTCTATTTCAGGAACAGCACATAAAATATGATACCCCTGTGGTTGAGGTAATTGTTTACCCGTAATTTCTTGTTTAATTTCTTCTTTTTGTGTGTTGATATTAGAGATTTTTGTGTTGTCTAATGTTTTAGTCATCTTCGTTAAACCTTTTTTGTAGATCTTCAAGATACTCTTTTATACCGTTTAATCCATTTATTACTCCACATACATATCTGTATTCGGAATAATTTTGAATACTACCACTACTTAGCTTTTCTTGTAAATTATTATGTTTAGTATTTATCTCTTCTATAACTAAATCGTATGCATCCATCTATGTTTCCTCACCCGTTTGTTCTTCATCAGTGGGTTCTTGAGCAGGCATGTTTGCACCAAGATTTGACCCTATTTTTGCGCCTTCTATAAGCTGTTTAACCCTTAATTCCTCATCATCTTTAACCGCAGAAGCTAATAATTTATCAGTAGCTTGTTTTGCTTGAGACTGAATACGAGCTGCTTCAAGTTGAGCAGATACTTGATCCTTCGCAACTTTACGATTAAGTTCAGCTTCTTTCAGCTGTAATTCTTTTTGTTGAATTTTAACAACTGGACTTTCTGCCTCTTCTTGCGCTTGTTGTTGAGCAACTTGATTTTGACTTTGTTGTAATAGTTGTTCAGATGCATCAGCAACTAGGCGAGAAAGTTTAACTTCTATTTCTTCTGGTAATGGTTCTTCAGAAGAAGGTAACGGCACACCTAATTGTTCTTCTAGTTTAACTCTATATAAAAATGCAACATGTTCTGCAATATGTGCCTGCATAGCTGCCTGCATCTGTGGAGCCATAGGGTTATTTGCTAAAACCTGCTGTATTAGAGGATCTTGAATAGCGTTAGTATGAACTCTAATGTGTGCTTCATGATCCTGATAACTAAATGCTTTAGCAGGTTTGTTATTTATTATATCCATATTTTCAGAAACAGGATTAGTTGGTTTTTGTTCTTCTTCAGAAGGAATTAGCTTCTGTACATTTTCTATACCAATAGTTTCTAACATCTGTTTATGTAATTCAGGTATGTCGTATATCTGTGGTGCAGACGCAGCTAACTGCATGACTGTCTGATACTGCACCACCTTTTGCGCCATAGTTGATGAATTAGGATTAGCAACAGGTACAATCTCCACCATATCGTAATCGGCCTTCTTAACTTGTTTTGTACCCTTATCAGGTTCGTAACTATAAGTATCAGAAGTATCATCTTTAATTATTTTTGCCAGCAACTGAAACTCTTGTTTCATTGCTGCATAAACACGAGACTGCACTGCCGACATTACTTTTAGTGTGCGCTCTAGGATTGCAAGCGTAGTACCAACCGGAGACTGTGACGACATGTCACTAATTTTTAAATCAGCGATAGATGCAAACCGCCTACCTTCTTCAACAATGCTTTGCATTAATTGAAATAAAACCTGACTTGGTTCTTTATATGGTAGTGGCATAATGTTTTCTCTCAGTGAGCCACTAGGAATATCTACATCGCGAAACTCCGCTGGTTGTATAGGTGTATCATCACCTTTAACTCGCATACCTTTGGTTTTAAAACCACCGGGTAAGTTAGCTAAAGTTCCTGCATCAACTAACTGTCTAATTAAAGATGTGCCTGATTTAGCAAAAGAACCCAGTAAATGCACTAAACCAAAAGCATAAAAACCAAAACCGGGTATATAGGGATAGTGTACAAAGTGTTGTCGTTTTACTTTTCTAGGGTCATCTTCCATCCAGTTGCGTCTTATAGCTAACACAACATTAGAAGTTTTTTCTATAGTTATGATGTAAGGTAATCCGATACCTGTCTTTTTACCCTTCTCATCTTTATCCTCATACCCTTCAAGATCGATATTTACATGAAACTCAAGAATCTTGTAACGATCATCAGAAGTAGCACTAAAACCCATGTTTTCTGCTATTTTCTTTTCAATATCATCTAAATATCCACCTTCAGGTTTTTCCAACTCTACATCTCTATAGAAGCCAGCTACCTGTAGTTTGCGTACATCATTCTCTGATTGACGCATAACATGTGTAACCCTTTCTGCATCATCTAAACTACTAGCACCATACGGCACTACCATATCTTCAGCGGGTACATAAATAGAAGCGGGTCTGCCTGTGTTGTTATCATAATATACTTTTTTAAAAGCGTTACCCGCTAAACCTAAACCCCATAACATGCGCTCATGTTCAGCCCTATATTCAGGCATTTTTTCCTGTATATAATAATTCATGTTGTCTGCTACATTAACTGCAGCAGCTTTGTTTTCAGGGGTTTCTTTACCAATAATCTTTGTTTTAACTGGACCACCTGCAGGTAAGGTTTCCATTACAGTTTCTGATTGAAACTTAACCAACGCTTCAGATAATAATGGGTGGTACACACCACAACACCCTGACCACGGCTCGGTGCGTTCTTCTATTTTTAAACCAAGCAACTCCATACCATCAGCATAAGTTTGAAGCCAGTCTTTGCGAGAACTTAAATCACCCTCAAAATCTTCCATCAACCCGCTAGATATTTCGTGAAGTTGATCTTCATCCATATCTTCTGCAAGGTTTTTATAAAAAACATCATTCTCTTGTTCTATCTCTATCTCAACTGT
>MDTA01153860.1_pt1 | contig 15831 bp, 15 predicted proteins | sample 811151 | NCBI WGS metagenome assembly MDTA01 (sample SAMN05326648, study PRJNA326480) | marine metagenome | isolation source: seawater | place: Indian Ocean: South | collected 2010 | reverse complement strand
TGTTTATTCGTTAACACCAAAAGGCATTTCCTTAAGAACCAAACTTACAATAAGTTTTATGAAGAAAAAAATGAAAGAGTATGATGAACTCAAAAAAGAACTTTAAAAATGTGGGCTATAGTAAAATTTAAAAAAAACGAATTAAATATTCTTCTCAAAGATTTACAAAGCAAGCTTGTTGGTAATATCAAATATTATTTGCCTAAAGTAAAAAAGACAATAAAAAAAAATAAGTGTTTTATTGATAAAACATCTTATCTTTTGGAGGATTATATTTTTGTTTATCACAAAAATTTTAATAATCCCAATATCTTAAGTTATTTAAAAAATTCAAAGGGTTTGATTTATTTTCTTAATAATTACTTATATTCACAAAAAAGTATAAATGATTTTATAGTTCATTGTAAAAAAAATGAAGATCAAAAAGGATTTATAAGAAAAAGTCTTAGCGAATTAATAAATAAAAAATACTATAAATTTAAAAGTGGACCTTTTGAAAATATGATTTTTCAACTTTTAGAAAAAAGAGAAAAAGATCTAAGAGTAAGGGTTGGAAAGTTTGATAATTTATTATTAATAAATAATTATAATTTTGAAGCAATATAATTATTATTCTATTTATATGATGCATTATTCTGTAATGCTAATGGCGGAGCATTGTTTTTTTTTAAAAAATAAGTTAAATAATTTGGTCAGAATATTTATATAAATATTTAACAATTAATATGAATAAATACCCAAGTAATGATTATTCTTATACCGATCCACCTTCGACGAGTAAAGATTGGATAGAATGCAATGAAGAAGAAAGAAAAAATATTTTAAAAATTCAATTAAAAAAAAATTTATTATATAGAGATTTTGAAGTAGTTGAAGCTGATCAAAATGGATTCGTTACTTTAAAAACTGAAAAATTAATTTCAGCTGATAAAAGGGGAGTGTTATTACTTGATATTGAAGATATGCTAAAAAAAACTGTTGATGTAGGAGTTACTGTTTGGCTAAAAGCAGCAGGAGATAAAAGCAAGTTAAGAAATTTGAGAGGTATAGAAATTAAAACTCAACAAAAAGTTAATAATGCAAGTAACTGAAAACCAGAATATAAACAAAATAAAAAATGCTGTTGATACAAAAGATGGCAAACTTGTTTTAGATTCACATAAATTATCCTATCATTATGATAGAGTTGAAAAATGGGAAAATCATGAAAGAATTGCCCCAGTAAGTGTTGATATGGCGCTAACCCGGGCATGTGGAGCAATGTGTTCTTTCTGCTATGCAATGGTTCAGGAACCTCAAGAAAGATCTTATACAAAAAATAAAGAAGCATTGGAATTACTAGATGATTTTGCAGAAATAGGAGTAAAAGGAGTTTCTCTTATATCTGATGGTGAAAGCACTTTGTCAAAAGCATATGTACCTTTTATCCAGCATGCTGCAAATATTGGGATAAATGTAGGAAATGCAACAAATGGATGGGAATGGGATCCAGAAAAAATTGATCAAGTATTACCACATTTAACTTGGGTTAGATTTACTTGTGCGGCTGGAACTCCCGAAGGATATTCAAAAATAATGTTTAAAGGTAAAAAATATACTGAAGTTTATGATAGAGCGATGAGGAATATTAGATATGCGGTTGAATTAAAAAAAAAACTAAAATTAAAAGTCACACTTGGTTTGCAAATGGTTTTAATGCCAGAATTTGAGGATGAGATAGTGCCTTTTTCAAAGCTTGCAGTTGATTTAGGAGTCGATTATGGAGTAATTAAACACTGCTCGGATGATGAGTTTGGAACTCTGGGCGTTGATTATTCAAAATATGAAAAAATGTATAATTTGTTAAATACAGCTGAAAGTTTTAGTAATGAAAATACAAAGATAATTGTGAAGTGGGATAAAATTAAAAACAAAGGAAAACCCACTTATAAAAGATTTTATGGTCCTCAATTTTTATTACAAATAAGTGGAAGTGGTTTGGTGGCTCCTTCAGGCATGTTTTTTAATGCCAGATACTCTAAGTTTCATATTGGAAATTATGTTGATGAAAGGTTTAAAGACATATTTAAATCAGATAGATATTGGAGAATTATGGATTATTTAGCTTCGCCCTATTTTAATGCGCAGACTATGATGGGTACACTGCCAATTCAGCACTATGTTTCAGAGGCGCTGGATAATCATGTGAAAGGTTTGTCGAAAATTGTACCTTCAAGTGGACAAAAACCGTTACACGTTAATTTTCTTTAAAAATTATTATATAATTAAAATATTAAAAATTATTAAATTATGAAATGGAAAGTTCCCTATACCGATTTTAGAGCTCAATTTTACAATAATAGAAAAAAATTTTTGGATGAGTTTAAGAGAGTAATGTCAAACGGAAGTTTCATTTTAAGAGATGATGTTAAAAAGTTTGAATATAATATTGCAAAATACTTGAAAGTAAGACATGTAATTGGTCTTAATAGCGGAACTGACGCTTTATTATTTTCATTATCTTCTTTAGGAATTGAAAGAAATTCAGAAATAATAAGTGTTGCACATACTCATATTGCTACATTATCTGCAATAAAACATATTGGTTGTATTCCTCGATTGGTAGATATTTCAGAAGATTTTAATATAAACATAAATGAAATAGAAAAAAATATTACCAATAAAACTAGAGCAATTTTGCCTGTACACATGAATGGAAAATCATGTGAAATGGACAAAATTTTAAAAATTGCAAAAAAATATAATTTACATGTAGTAGAGGATGCAGCTCAATCTCTTGGTGCCAAATTTAAAAATAAAATGGTTGGTACATTTGGTATTTTAGGAGCTTTTTCATTGCATCCTCTCAAATCTTTAGGATGTGCGGGTGATGGTGGTTTTATTGCTACTAATAACGGTTTACTTGCTGAAAAAATTAAAAGACTTCGAAATCATGGTCAAAAAAAAAAAAACGAAGTGGCACATTTTGGTTTTTGTAGCAGACTTGATAATCTTCAAGCAGCACTAGTAAATGTAAAGTTTAAAACTTACAAAAATCAAATTAACCTAAGAAGAAAAATTGCAAAAAAATATGTTCAGCAATTAGAAGGTTTACCCATAAAGACCCCAAACTATAGAGATAACAAATATTATAACACTTTTAATTCATTTGTTATTACAACAAAAGACCAAAAAAAACTTTATAAATTTTTATTAAAAAATAAAGTTGAAGTTTTTATCCATTGGGCAAGGCCTTGGTATTTATTTAAAGGTTTAGGGTTAAAGAATTTTAAACTGAAAAAAACAGAAGAAATGTGTAAAAAAATGATATCCTTACCAATTTATCCGGAATTAAGTTTAAAAAAAATAAATTTTACTTGTTCTTTAATAAAAAAATTCTATGCCAAAAGTTATAAAAAATAAAATTTTTATAACAGGTGCAGCTGGATTCTTGGGAGAAAAAATAGTACAGAAATTTTCTGAAAAAGATGATTTTGTTTATAGTTTTGATAAAAAAAACAAAAAAAAGAATTTTAAAAATACACTATATTTAAAAGGTGATATTGCAAATATTAAGAAGTATAAAAAAGAAATTAACAATTCAAATATAATTATTTATGCCGCATCACTTTCTAGAAATCATCAAAGTGTTTATTTTCCTAAATTGTATTATGAACAAAACATAATAAATTTAATTAAATTTTTAAAATTAATCAAATTACCAAGTAATAAATATTTTTATTTTATAAGTTCAATAGATGTTCTAAAACATAAAAATTATGATGAATTAACTCCATACATAATATCTAAAATTGCCTGTGAAAAAATATTAATTGAATATTGTAAGTTAAAAAAAATAAAGGTTCGTATTTTTAGAATAAGTAGTTTATTTGATGTATTTAATTTAGATAGCTTTAGATTTTTATCAAAAATTTCAAAACTCGCAAAAAAAAACAAAAAAATTTATTTAGATAAAAATTTAAAAAAATTAAATTATGTAAATCTAGATTTTGTAGTAAATAAAATTTTTGAAAGTATTAAAAAACCAAATCATAAAAAAATTATAATTTTTGAAATTAAAAACAAAAAAAATATTTCACAAAGAAATATAGTTCAAAAACTACTTAATTCTTTAGGATACAAAAGAAAACCATTATACGTGAATGAAAATATAAATGTTAAAATGAACTTCAAGAAAATCTATCAAAATAAAAATATCAGTTTTGTTAATTAATATGAAAACAAAAAATCAAAATTTCAAAAAGCTAATATTTAGATTGTACGAATTATGCCTTAAAGTAAATTTAGTTGAAAGTAGAATAGTGCAAGAATATAAAAATGAACAAATGCGATGTCCCGTTCATTTGTCTTTAGGCCAAGAAGCAGTTGCAGCTGCAATGGGCTGTATAATGAAAAAAAACGATTTTGTTTTTAGCGGACACAGAAGTCATGCACATTATATCGTGAAAAATGGATCTATAAATAAAATGATTGCTGAATTATATGGTAAAAAAAGTGGATGTTCTAAGGGTCATGGAGGATCAATGCATTTAGTTGATGAAAAAGTTAATTTTATGGGAAGTACTGCAATTGTTTCAAACTCTATTCCAGTTGGAGTTGGATATGCATTAGGTAATCAAATAAAAAAAAGAAAATCAAATACATTTATATTTTTTGGAGATGGTGCCGTTGAAGAGGGAGTATTTTATGAAAGTTTAAATTTTTCTATTTTAAAAAATTTAAATATTGTTTTTATTTGTGAGAATAATAAATATTCAGTTTATTCACACATGCACCTTAGACAGCCAAAAAATAGGCAGATTTACAAACTTTCTCAGTCAATAGGAATTCCTAGTTATAAAATTAATTCAACAGATCCTTTAAATATATTTCAGAAAGTTAATAACAAACTTAAAAAAAAGAAAAAGGGACCTATATTTTTTGAGATAAAAACATTTAGAAATGTTGAACATTGTGGTCCGAGTAATGATGATAACTTAAATTATAGATCTAAGAGTGAAATTAATTATTGGAAAAAAAATAATTTTTTCAAAATTTTTAAAAGAAAAAAAATTACAAAGTATTTAGATATTAAGAATAAAGAAATTATAAAAAATAAAATTCAAAAGAATATTGATATAGCTTTTTTAAATGCAAAAAAATAAATCAAAATTATCTAGATTTGAAAAGAATAATATTAGTTATGTCGAGGCTATAAACAGTGCATTGATTAAAATTATGAAAAAAAACAAAAAAGTAATTTGTTTTGGGCTAGGTATAAATGATCCAAAAAATATTTTTGGTTCTACAAAAAATCTTTTACATTATTTTGGATCAAAAAGAGTTTTTGATATTCCAACTTCAGAAAATGCTCTTACAGGTGTTGCGGTAGGATTATCTTTAAATTCTTATATACCTATTATGATGCATCAAAGATTTGATTTTTTTTTGTTGGCTATTGATCAATTAGTAAATAGTGCAGCAAAATGGAAGTTTATGTTTGGACACAAACGCAAATTTAAAATGGTTTTTAGATTAATAATTGGAAGAGGTTGGGGGCAAGGACCTACGCATTCCCAAAATTATATAAGTTGGTTTAGAAATGTACCGAATATAAAAATTTTTTGTCCTACATTTCCTGATGATGCCTACAAATTATATTTAAAATTACCATCTATAGAAGGACCAATTATTATCGTCGAGCATAGATGGGTTCATTTTCAAAAACAAAAAATTAAATTATTAAATAATAAGAAGAATATTTTTAAATGTAACTTTTTGTCAAAAGGAAATAACTTAACTATAGTTAGTTATTCTTATTCCACTATTGAAATTATTAAGCTTTACAAGATATTAAAAAAAAATCGAATTGCATTTGACCATATTGATTTAAATTCGATAAAGCCCCTTGATAATAATTCCATATTAAAATCATTAAAAAAAACTGGCAGGCTACTAATTTTAGATAACATGTCATTTCCGTATTGTTCTGTTGGAAAAGATATTATATCAATGATTGCAGAAAAGAATGTAAAATTATTAAAAAAATCTCCGTTGTTATTAACTCTTCCAGACATGCCAACACCAACAAGTTATTTTCAAACAAAAAATTATTATATTTCACATAAAAAAATTATAAGCAAAATTGAAATGCTTTTAGGTAAAAAAATTAAATATAAAAATTTTTCAAAGGAAATTAATCATGATAAACCTGATTCTAGTTTTACAGGACCATTTTAAAAATGAATAAAGTTTTATGTTTCGATCTTGATGGGGTTATATGTATTACTAAAGGAAATAATTATACTAGTTCTAAACCAATAAAGAAAAATATTAAATATATTAACAAGCTATATGATAATGGTCACATTATTAAAATATTTACCGCAAGACATATGACAACTTGTAAAGGTGATTTAAAATTAGTAAAAAAAAAAGGTTATTTGAAAACCAAGAGACAACTTAAAAAATGGAGAGTTAAATACCATCAATTTATTATGGGAAAACCATCTTATGATTTAATTATAGATGATAAAGGATTAGGTTTTAAAAAAAACTGGCTGAAAGAGCTAAAAAATTATTTAAATGGGTAAAATAAAATCTCTTAATTATCTTCTAAATTTCTCTAAAAAAGCAAAAAAACTAAAAAAAAAGTTAGTTTTATGTCATGGAAATTTTGACTTAATTCATTTTGGCCATCTAAATCATTTTAAAAAGGCAAAAAAGCTAGGTGATTATTTAGTTGTAAGTATTACCAGCGATAAATTTATAAAAAAAGGGCTAGATAGACCATTTTTTAAACAAAGACAAAGACTTGAGTTCTTATCTCACCTCTCAATGATAGATTTTGTTTATTTAGATGATAATACGACTGCAAAAAATCTAATATCTAAATTAAAACCAGATTTTTATGTAAAAGGAAACGATTATAAGAAATTTTTAAATAAAAAAAATACAAATTTATTTCTTGAAAAAAAAGAAGTTGAGAAATACGGAGGTAAATTTTTTTTAACAAATGAAGAGTCATTTTCTTCATCAAATTTAATTAATCAAAATATTTTGAGTAACAATTTACGAAATAAAATACAAAATATTAAAAAAAAATTTTCTCATGAAAAAATACTAAGTGTTATTGAAAATATTTCTAAACTTAAAATACTTATTATTGGTGATACAATACTTGATCAATACAATTTTGTTGCTCCACTAGGAAAACCGTCAAAAGAAAATATAATAGCAACTCTTTATGACAAAAAACAATTATTTGCAGGCGGCATCTTTTCATCAATAGATACAATCTCCTCTTTTTGCAACAATGTTGATTTTATAACTACTGTTGGAAATGACAAATTATATTTCAATTATTTAGTAAAAAAAATTCCAAAAAATATTAAAAAATATTTAATTTATAAAACTGAAAGTGTGACCACAAGAAAGATAAGATATGTAGAAAAAAATCAGTTCAAAATTAAAAAATTATTTGAAGTTTATAGAATGAAAGATGATCCTATAAACAAAAAAATAGAATACAAAATTGACAATTACTTAAAAAAAAATTTAAGAAAATATGATATTGTTTTAGTTCACGATTATGGTCATGGATTATTAACAAAGAAAATAATTGATACTATTCAGAGTAAATCAAAATATCTATGCGTAAATGCACAATTGAATGCTGGAAATAAAGGATATAATTTAATAACAAAATATCAGAAAGCAAAATACTATTGTTTAGACATTGATGAAGCCAGAATGGCAGTACATGATAAGAATTGCATAGACAAAGAAGTGCCAAATTTACTAATGGAAAAGTTAAATGCTATTAATTTAGCAGTTACAACAGGTTCAAATGGAAGTATATCAAAATCAAAAAATAAACCAATTTTTCATATGCCTTCATTCTCAAATGTAGCAGTTGATACAATGGGTGCTGGTGATGCGTATTATATATTATCTTCACCTATTTTATATTTAACAAATTCTATAGAATTAGCATCTTTTGTTGGAAATCTTGCTGGATCATTGAAAATTAGAATTCCAGGTCACCAAAGAAGAATAGATAAAAAATTTTTCCTAGAAAATTTAAATTCATATTTAAAGACTGAAAAGTAAATATTTTATAATGTATAATTTCCTTCCAAAACAATACAAAAATACAAAAAACTTAGATATCAATCACAATTATCTTTCAAAACAATTTTCAAATTACAAAAGTATTTTATCTAAAATAGAAAAAATAATTTTAGAAAATGATTTTACATTGGGGAAAAAAGTAAACGAATTTGAATATAAGGTAAAAAAAATGCTTAAAACCAAATATGTTGTTAGTGTAGGCAGTGGTACCGATGCACTAATGTTAAGCTTAAAAATACTTGGAATAAAAGAAGGTGATGAAGTAATTACAACACCTTATACTTTTTATGCAACTATTGGAGCCATAGTATCTGCAGGAGCTAAGCCTGTTTTTGTTGATGTAAAAGATGATTATAATATTGATGAAAACAAAATTGAAAAAAAAATAAATAATAAAACAAAAGCAATTCTTCCAGTACATTGGAGTGGTAAAATTTGTGAGATGGAAAAATTAAAAAAAATATCAAAAAAATATTCAATACCAATAATTGAAGATGCATGTCATGCAATATTAGCAAAATATAAAGGGACTTTCGCTGGAACTTTTGGAGATTTTGGTTGTTTTAGTATGCATCCATTAAAAAATCTTAATGTATGGGGAGACGGAGGATTTGTAGTTTTAAAAAACAAAAAACATTACAAAAAAATGATTTTAATGAGAAATCATGGTTTAATTAGTAGAAACAAGACTCTAGTTTTTGGATATAATTCTAGGCTTGATACAATTCAAGCTGTAGTAGCAATTGAGTCTTTAAAAAAATTGTCATTTATTACAAAAAAAAGAATAAAGAACTCGATTTACTTAGATAAAAATCTTAATAAATTTAAAGATATATTATTAAAAAAAAGAGATAAAAAATTAAAAGAAGTTTTTCATTTATATGAATTCAGAGTAAGAAATAAATTATTAAGAAATAGAGTTGTAAAAAATTTAATTAAAAATGGTATTGACGCCAAAGTTCACTATCCAATACCTATGCATCTTCAACCAGCAGCAAAATATTTAAATTATAAAAAAGGTGACTTTCCAGTAGCAGAAAAAATTGCTGAAACTACTATTTCCTTACCAGTTCATGAGTTTGTTAAATTAAGAGACTTGGATAAAATTATAAGCTCAATTGGAAAAATATTAGAATAAAATGAAAATTCTTGTTACAGGCGGTTGTGGATATGTTGGATCAGCTTTGATACCAAAACTTCTCAAAGATGGCCATAAAATAATATCTGTAGATACTAAGTGGTTTGGTGATTTTCTTCCAAAAAATAAAAATCTATTAAATTTAAAACTTGATTTAAAAGATATTGAAAAAATTAATTTAAAAGACGTTGAAGCAATTATACATTTAGCTTCTATTTCAAATGATCCAATGGCAGAATTGGATAAAAACCTAAGTTGGGAAATTTCTGCCTTATCAACATATAAACTTCTCGAACATGCAAAAAAATTTAATGTAAAACGATTTATTTATGCATCATCTGGATCTGTATATGGTATTAAAAAAGAAAAAGAGGTTACCGAAAATTTAACTTTAAAGCCTATTTCATTATATAACAAAGTAAAAATGTGTACTGAAAGAATAATTTTATCATATAAAAAATATATGGAAATATTCATTATAAGACCTGCTACTGTATGTGGATATTCTCCTAGAATGAGGCTTGATTTAACAGTAAATATTTTAACTTATAGTGCTTTAAGCAAAAAAAAAATTACTGTTTTTGGAGGTAACCAAATAAGACCAAATATACATATTTCTGATTTATGTAATTTGTACATTTTTTTTTTAAAAGTTAATAAAAAATTTCAAGGTACTTATAATGCAGGTTTTGAAAATAAAAAAATAATTGATATTGCATATGATGTATCAAGAATAACAAAATCAAAAATAGTTATAAAAAAAAATTTGATAGACATAAGAAGTTACAGATTATCTTCTAAAAAATTACTTAATATTGGATTTAAACCAAATAAGTCAATTTTTGATGCGATATTAGAAATAAAGAAACTTTATAAGGAAAAAAAATTAAGGAATAATCCAAGATTCAAATCTATTTCTTGGTTAAAAAAAATTATTTAATTATTTGGATGAGAAAAAGAAAATTGTTAGTTTTAGGATCGTCAAGCTTTGGAGGCGCATCTTTTGTGGATTTTATGCTATCTAAGAATAATTTTAAAATATATGGAACATATAATTCAAGAAAATCGAATTTATTATTACCTTATACTTATAATAAATATTTAAAATATTTTAATGATTTTAAATTAGATCTTTCCCCAAAAAAAAATAATTTAATCAAAATTATAAAAAAAATTAAGCCAAATTATATAGTAGACTTCGCATCAATTTGTCAAGTAAACTCAAGTTGGTCCAACCCAAAAATGTATAATCAAATAAATGTAAATTCAAAAATAGAATTAATTAAAAATTTAAACAAATTTAATTTTATAAAAAAGTATGTATATGTATCTACTCCTGAAATTTTTGGATCTTCAAAAAATAAAGTATTTGAAAATTCTAAACTCTTTAACCCCAGCACTCCTTATGCTTCATCAAAATTATCATTAGAATTATTATTAAAAAATTATCAAAAGTTTTTTAATGCACCCATAATTATTGCAAGATTTTCAAATTTCTATGGTCCTGGTCAGTCTATAAATAGACTTATTCCTAAAGCAATATTTTGCATAAATAATAAAAAAAAATTTCCTTTAGAGGGAAAGGGAGATTCTGTAAGAGGATATATTTTTAGTTATGATTTTTGTAATGGAATTTATAGAATATTAAAAAAAGGAAAAATTGGTAATATTTTTCATTTTTCTGAAGATAAGTATTATTCTGTTTTAGAAACGTTAAAAATAATATGTAAAATCAAAAATTATCCAATTAAGAATTTGATTTATATTAAAAAAGATAGGACCGGTAAAGATCATTGCTATAAATTAAATACTAATAACACAAAAAAAATATTAAGTTGGAAGAATAAATATTCATTTAAAAATGGATTAGTTGAAACTATTAAATTTTTCACAAAAAATAACAATAAATTATTTAATTAAAATGAATTGGAAAGTTCCCTATATTGATTTCAATAAGCAATTTAAAAAAAATAGGATAGAAATTTTATCAAAATTTATCTCAGTGATGAGAAAAGGTAATTTTACTCTTAGAGAAGATGTGAGTTTATTTGAAAAAAAAATATCAAAATTCTTAAATGTAAAATATGTAATTGGAGTTAATAGTGGAACAGATGCACTAATGTTTGCTCTTGGTTGTTTGGGTTTTAAAAAAGGTTCAGAAGTTATTACCGTTGGTCATACTTTTATAGCAACTATTTCATCAATTGCTCATGTAGGGTGTGTACCAATAATGTGTGATATTTCAGATGATTATAATATTGATGTAAATAAAATTGAAAAATTAATCACAAAAAAAACAAAAGCTATAGTGCCAGTGCATTTAAATGGTAGAGCATGCAACATGAAAAAAATTATGAATATTGCTAAAAAATATAATCTCAAAGTTGTTGAGGATACTGCTCAATCTTTAGGTGCAAAATTTAAAGGAAAAATGGCTGGGACATTTGGAAATTTAGGATGTTTTTCTCTTCATCCTCTAAAATCTCTTGGCGGGGCTGGTGATGGTGGTTTTGTTGTTACCAATGAAAAAAAAATCTATAAAAAAATTTATAAGCTTAGAAATCATGGACAAGAAAATAGGGATAAAATTTCTTACTATGGCTTCTGTAGTAGACTTGATAATTTACAAGCAGCAATAATTAATATAAAACTTAAAAAGTTCAATTCTGATATAGCCGCTAGAAGAAAAATAGCTTTTTTTTATTCAAAAAAACTAGAAAAATTTCCACTGGTATTACCTTCGTCGTTTGAATCAAAGTATAATTTTGATACGTTTAATTCATATGTTATTAGATGTGATAAACAAAAAAAGCTTAAAGAGTTTTTAAAAAAAAAAAAAATTGAGACTTTAATTAATTGGCCCAATCCAATATATAAAAATAAAGGACTAAAAATACGTAATGATTATTTGCCTAATACTGAAAAAATTGTTAAAGAAATATTGTCTTTACCAATTTATCCTGAGATAAGTATTAAGCAACTCAACTATATTATCAAATCTATTTCAGAGTTTTTTCAAAAAAAATATTAGATTTTCATTTAAAAATAAGTTAAGTAGTCTGTAAGAATATAAAGTAAAATTTTAAAATGCGAGAAATTAAAAAATTCCAATTTGTTGTCCCAAATACCAGATGGTTTGGAAAAAGGTGTTGGATGTGGGATGTTCCTGGAGTGACTATACTGACTCCAATTCTAAAGAAAAATGGTTACGATGTTAATGTTTTAGAAGCAAACCTTGAGAACCTTACATTTAATCAAGTAAAAGAAGAAATTAAAAAGTATAATCCAGATGTTGTTGGGATTAGCAACATGTCAATAGAGTATTGGCAACAACTTCATGAGGTAGCAAAAATTACAAAAGAAGTAAATCAAGATATAATTACAATTGCTGGAGGTATACACGCTACGACATTACCCGAACGTTTAATGCAAGATACCAATGTAGACTTTGTTGTATTGAGCGAAGGAGAAGAGCGTCTAATTCATCTACTTGATATTTTGAAAAAAGACGATGGTGATTTTTCAAAAATGAATGGTATTTTATATAGAGAAAATACTAAACTTAGAAAAATACCAGCTTCAGGATGGTATGGTACAAAAAATAATGGAAATTTAGATGATATTTATCCTCCTGATTTGACAATATATAATAAACCTGAAAGATTTTTTAACCATCAGCAGAAAGCAGTTGGAGGTATGGCTACACGTCGTACACCAAGTGCTCCTATATTAACATCAAGAGGATGTCCTTACAGATGTAGTTTTTGTGCAGCCCCTGTTACTACGGGTCATAAATTTAGATATAGAAGTCCAGAAAATGTTTTGGCAGAAATTGATATGCTTGTTAAACAATATGGAGTTAAAGAAATAATTTTTCAAGATGACGAAATGTTTGCCCATAAAAAAAGAATACGTGAAATAATTCAAATGATTAAAGATCGCAAGTACGATCTTATATGGAAAAGCCTAAACATTGCTTCTTGGAGATTAGATTATGATTTAATAAAACTTATGAAAGAGAGCGGATGTTATCAAATAACAATATCAGCAGAATCAGGAAATCCAAGAGTTTTAAAAGAAATAATTCATAAACCAACCGATATAGAAATGGCGAAAAAAGTTGTAAAATGGTGCAGAGAACTTGGAGTAGAAACCCATGTCGATTTTGTAATAGGTTTTCCTGGAGAAACTTGGGATGAAATAAGAGATACAACTAATTATGCTTATGAACTAGATGCTGATTCTGTAAAATTTGCAGTCGCAACACCTTTTCCCGCAACAGAATTATTACGAGTGTCTGTTGAAAAAGGATTGTTTCCAAAAGATTATGATTTTTATACACATGATTACTTGGGTTTTGCAAACCCTACTATAGATACAGAACATTGGTCTGCAAATGATTTAAGATTACTAAGAGTATTTGAATGGGATAGAATTAATTTTGGCTCTGAGGAAAAAAAGAAACGTTATGCAAAAGTCAATGAAATGACCATAGAAGAAGTTGAAAAATTTAGAAAACAAACAAGAGAAAATCTAGGATATACATTTTTTGATCAATCTGAAAAAGAAAGAACAAATAAAGAAAACAAAGAAATTAAAGAAAGCAAAGACCAAAAATGGAAAAATATTCGTCGTGTTGCGGCTCAACAAAGTAAAATTGCCCAAGATAATGATGGAAAAACTTTCCACGAAATAATTTAATTTTTTAAAATTTCCCTACTAAATGAGTTCAATAAATTTATTTAAAGCTGTAAATATTATTTTTTTTAAATTATCTGCAAAAATAAAAATAATATTAAATTATTTTTTTTCTGTAATTTTTACATCAATCTTTATTCCTCTTGCAATTTTAATTAGAGTTATAAAACCTTTAGTTCATATCCGAATAGGATGTTTAAGAAATGATGTAATAGGTAATAGCATCTATAACGCCGAATACTATTTGTGCCAAAAAAAAATAATTCCGTTGAAAACTTTAGATCTATTTTATTTGCAGGACTCCCAAGGTTTAGTGAATAAACAGTGGCATAAAATGTTAAAAAAAAAATTTAAGCCTCATTTTATATTTAGATATTTAGATTATGCGAACAACCTTCTATACAAAAGCAATGATTTTAAGGTTATTTTTGGAGAAAGGGATTTAAAAGGTTTCTATTTTCACAATCCAAAAAATTTTAGTTTTAATGAATCAGAAAATAAAAGAGGCAAGGATTTTCTAGAAACAATTGGACTGAAAGATGAGAAGGACAAATTTATTTGTCTAAATATTAGAGATGAAGCTTATAAAAATAAATTTCAATCTCATAAATTTATGAATCATACATATTGGAATTATCATAATTTTAGAAACTCAAACATAGATAATTATTATGAAGCAATCATAAAACTTTTAGACAAAGGTTACTGGGTTATAAGAATGGGTAAAGCAGTAGAAAAAAAAATGAATATCAATCATAGTAAGTTTTTAGACTATGCTAATTCAGAATACCGTGAAGATTTTCTAGATATTTGGCTTATGGCAAATTGCTTCTTCACAATATCTGGCGATACAGGTTTAGATGAGGTTTGTAAAATTTTTAGAAAGCCAATTGTACATATAAATTTTGCCTTTTTTCATGAACCAGTATTATCAACGCACGCTCTAACTTCATTTAAATTACCAAGATATAAAAAAAATAAAAAATTTTTAAGTCTAAAAGAAATTATAGATAAAAGTATTATTGAATTTCATAAAACTGAACATTTTCAAAATTCAGATATTGAGCTTATAGAAAATAGTCCAGAAGAAATTACTGATGCAATTTTTGAAATGGAAAATAAATTGCACAAAAAATGGAATCAAAAACAGGAAGATATAATCTTTCAAAAAGAATTTTTTAAAATATTTAAGTCATGGAAAAATTATTCAAAATTTCATGATTTTATTCATCCAAACTCTGGAATATCTTCTACCTTTTTGAGAAGACATCACAGCTGGTTTTTGCAATAATTAATTTAATATAATTTATGTCAAAAAAAACCTTAGGATATGGAAAACACAAGATAGATCGTCACGACATAAACGAAGTTGTGAAAGTTTTAAAATCTGATTCAATAACTCAAGGAAAAATAGTAGATGAGTTTGCGAATAAAGTAGCTAAATTTTGTAATGCAAAATATGGAGTTGCTGTATCAAGTGGATCAGCTGCTCTACATTTAGCAGTGAAATCATTAAATTTAAAAAAAAATGATGAAGTTATCACGACCCCAATAACTTTCTGTGCAACTGCAAACTCTATTTTATATGAAGGTGCTAAATTAAAACTAGTAGATATAGATGAGGATACATTAAATATAGATGAAAAACTTTTACAAAAAAATATTTCAAACAAAACAAAAGCAATAATTCCTGTTGATTTTAGGGGTCATCCCGCACCATTAGGTGAAATTTACGAAATTTCAAAAAAGAAAAGGATTAAGATTATTGAAGATGCATCACATTCTTTGGGATCTATTTATAATTATAAAGGAAAGAATTTTAAGTGTGGACAAAATGTACATACAGATCTATCCACATTTAGCTTTCATCCTGTCAAACATAT
>MDTA01069309.1_pt1 | contig 15831 bp, 16 predicted proteins | sample 811151 | NCBI WGS metagenome assembly MDTA01 (sample SAMN05326648, study PRJNA326480) | marine metagenome | isolation source: seawater | place: Indian Ocean: South | collected 2010 | reverse complement strand
TTATGGGAACTACCATTATTTACTTCTTACGAAAGACACCTAAAAAACGACAATGGATCTATAAGTAGCACAGGTTTTTCTAGGACTGGCGGAGCAATAACAGCAGCATTATTTCTTAAAAAGTTTGTAGAAAAAAATATTAATTGGGTTCACATAGATTTGATGGGATGGAATTTGCATAGCCGAGCCGGTTTTCCAAAAGGTGGAGAAGCCATGAGTTTTCGCGCAATATTAGAAAGTATCAATGAGTTATACAATTAGTTATTGTAAATATTTCAGTAGTGTTTTCTGAACTTCTTTGTTTGTGCAAGCTAACACTTGATATTTTAAATTTTTGTCAAATTCAAAAGAAATCTCTTTACCATTCCAATCAGTTATTAATATTTTTTGTGACTTCATAATAGGTATCAATGGTAAAACATCATAACAAGAAAGGTTTTCTTCTATAACAATATCAACACCTCCATTTATTAATAATATGTAATTGTGGCAATCACCAGACCACAAATTACTCTTTACAAGATTACTTATTTTTTTAAATTTCTTAATATTTTTTTGCTGGAATAACTTTGGGTCAGTGGAAGCCATAATTGTATTTGATAAATCAACATTAAAATTTTTATTATGTTTAAATAGTTTTTGGTTAAGGTAACAAAAATTATCCCCCCCTAACCAAGTTTCATTAAGACAAGGAAAATCTATTATACTCACAATTGGTTTATTTTTAAAAATCAGGGAAATCATTGTCCCCCACAAAGGTCTTCCAATGATAAAGCTTTTAGTACCATCAATTGGATCAATAACCCATGTATAATCTGAACTATTATTTAATTCAGGATTTTCTTCACTTAAAATATTATGATTTGGGAACTTTTTTAAAATCAAACGCCTAATAACATCTTCTGCTTCTACATCAAACTTTGTAACTGGACTAGTATCTTTCTTATACTTAACATCTTTAATTTCTTTGAAGCCGGAAAGGGTTATTTTTTTTGCCTGATTGCATAAGAAATATAAGAACTTTTTTATTTCATTAAGTTCTATTTCATTCATAACACATCACCTAATTGAGTGTTTTTTATCCTTATTGTTTTGGCAAAGCAACGGGTTGATTCGATAGAGTCCTTAACCAAGCAATTAAATTTGCTCTATCTTTTGTCTTTTTTAAACCAACAAAATTCATCTTAGTGCCTTTTGCATACTTTTTTGGTTTATATAAAAATTTATTTAACTCTTCATAATCCCATTTTCCATTAAGCGCTAAAAAGGCTTTTGAATAAGCAAACTCAGACTTACCAATAGACTTGTTAACAATATTATATAAATTAGGACCTACTTTGTTTGCGGCTCCCGCTTCAAAAGCATGACAAGCAGTACATTTTTTTGCAATATTTTTACCTACTTCTATGTCAGCATTTAAAAGCAAAGACGTTATAGGTTCGATTATTGAAGCTGTGGCTACTTTTTTAGTATTTTCTTCGTTTTCTTCTACTTTAATTGGATACGTGTTTTCAGCAATTCTCTTCGGTTGTACCAACATGTTTGATACTTTATCGAGAGCCATAATTAATAACCCAGCACACAAAACTCCTGCAGCTATTTTATTAAACCTTAAGGAATCCATAAATTCTCCCAATTAATAGAAATAAATAAAGTTACTTCTTTTTTTATATTTAATTATACTAATTTTTCAATTAATTTATTCAAATACTTTAATTGTTTTTATCTCTATACACTATTAATATTATTTTAACAATTTAGGAACACTAATTTGAAATATAAAGACTACATTATTTTGATACCCTCAAGGTTAGGTTCAACAAGATTAAGAAATAAGCCTTTAATTAAAATTAATGGCGAGCCATTAATAGTACATGTTTTTAAATCTGTTCAAAAATCAAAAACAAAAATACCAATTTTAGTTGCTACTGATAGTAATGATATAGCTGAATTGATTAAAAAGGAGGGTGGAAATGTAGTCTTAACAAATAAAAACCACGAAAGCGGTTCTGACAGAATTTTTGAAGCTCTAAACATTTTTGATCCAAAAAAACAATTTAATAAAGTAATACATTTACAAGGCGATTTACCTAACGTATCAGATACATTGATTATAAATTTAGCAAATTTAATTTTTGATAAAAAATGTATAGGAACGCCTGTTGTAGAAGCAAGTTTAGATGAAATTCAAGACCCAAATGTAGTTAAATGTGTTGTTAGCTTTGGGAAAGAAACCCCAAGACCAGGAGACACTGGTAAAGCTATATATTTTAGCAGATCAAAAATACCTTGGGGAGATCAGAAAATCTGGCATCATATAGGTTTATATGCTTGGGACAGAGAAATTCTAGAAAAATTTATTTCTCTTAATCCATCGCCTCTTGAAAAATCAGAGAAATTAGAACAGTTACGTGCTATTGAATCTGATTTAGAAATTAAAGTTTTAATTACAAATGAAAAGCCAATTGGAATTGATACAAAAGAAGATTTAAAAAAATTTCAAAATTGGCTTAATTTAAAAAATAAAGGGTGAATAGAAAAAAATGATTATAGACAAAAACAAAGTTTCTGTGGCATTTCAAGGAATGAAAGGTGCCTACTCGAATATGGCTTCTGAAGAATGCTTCCCTAATGGTAAAACAATACCATGCTATTCATTTGAAGAGATGCTGGACAAAACAAAAAGAGGTATAGCAAATTATGCAATGGTACCAATAGAAAATTCCGTTGCTGGCAGGGTTGCAGACATTCATAATTTGTTGCCAGAAAGCGGTCTATACATTACAGCTGAGCATTTTCAAAAAGTTAACCACCAGCTATTGGTTTTACCTGGTACAAAACTAAATGAAATAAAAACTGTTAAAAGCCATGCCCAGGGAATAGCACAATGTAGGAAATTAATTAAGAAACTGAAATTGCTTCCAATACAACATATAGATACAGCTGGAGCCGCAGAGGAAGTTTCTAGAAACAATGATCCTTCAGTTGCTGCAATAGCATCAAAAATGGCTGCTAAATTTTATGGTCTGGAAGTTTTGATGGAAAATATTGAAGATGCAATTCACAATACAACAAGATTTTTGATAATGTCATCAAATCCTTTTACCCCTTCCAAAGATACTAAAACTACAGTTACGACAATTATTTTTGAAGTTCGATCAGTGCCTGCAGCTCTATACAAAGTTTTAGGCGGGTTTGCTACAAATGGAATAAATTTAACTAAATTGGAAAGCTACATTGGTGGAGAAAAGATGAATGCTGCCAGATTTTATGTTGACGCGGAAGGACATCCTGAATCGCAGCAAATGAAAAATGCCTTGGATGAAATGAAATTTTATACCATGCCCAAAAGTATTAAAATTTTAGGCTCGTATAAAAGAAATAAATAAGTAAATATTTAATATCTTGAAACTGTTATTAAACTAATACATATTATTGACGAGGAGTTTCGTGGACGTGATTCTTGGTAACCCGGTCAGATTCGAAAGAAAGCAGCCGTAACAATGATAACGGGTCACGAAGCTCTTCGTTAAATAATTTAAATCTATGAATTACAAAGTACTTGCTAGAAAATATAGACCTCAAAACTTTCAAGAAATAGTTGGTCAAGAAACATTAGTTGAAACATTTAAAAATGCTATCCAACATGGAAGGTTAGCACATTCTTTTTTACTAACTGGAATACGAGGAGTAGGTAAAACAACTACTGCTAGAATTATAGCAAAATCTTTTAATTGTGAAGGGAATCAAAATAAGTCCCCTACATTCAACATTTGTAATAAATGCAAACCTTGTGAAACAATTACAAATGGAAATTGCTTAGATGTTTTAGAAATTGATGCGGCAAGCAAAACCGGAGTTGATAACATAAGGGAAGTAATAGATTCTGTTATGTATGCTCCCAATGAGACCAGATTTAAAATTTATATAATTGATGAAGTACATATGTTATCTGTACAGGCATTTAATGCTTTACTAAAAACATTAGAAGAACCTCCAAATAGTTGTAAATTTATCTTTGCAACAACTGAAATAAGAAAAATTCCAGCTACCATTATTTCAAGATGCCAGCGATTTGATTTAAAAAGAATTGATACCACCCAGCAAATTAAACATTTAAAACAAATTGCCGAAATTGAAAAAATTCAAATTGACGAGTTATCATTAAACCAGATTGCAGATTCTTCTGAAGGTTCGATGCGTGATGCTTTATCAATACTGGACCAAGCAGCCGCACTTATGAATAATGACATTAAAATTGATACCTTAAAAGAAATGTTAGGGCTTAAAGGATATAACGAATATTATAAACTTTTAAACTTATGTCTGCAAAGCGATTCTATTTCTGCACTAAAAAAATATGATGATTTTATAAAATTAGGAGTCCCGCCAGTACAAATAATTAGCAATATCATGGAAGTATGCACAGAATCATCAAGGTATACAATTAGTGAATTTAGAGATGATCCACAAGAAAATAAAAATGCTGACATGTTAGAAATATCTGATCATGGTATTAGCCATTTAATTAGATGCTGGCAAATACTTGTTAGAGGCTTTGAGGAAACTAAAAATAGTTCAAATCAAATAGATTGTGCTTCAATGGTAATTTTAAAACTATGTTATTCAAGCAAGTTACCAATGCCTGAAGAAATAATCAAAAAATTAAACAGTAATTCATATTCTGAAAAAAATAATAAAGACATTTCTTCCGAAAAAGATTTTCACTTAAAAAAAAATCAGGAAAATAATGATGCTCCATCACTCGAAAACATTAAAACAGAAAATAACCAAATCAACAATGAAAGTGAAAAAATATTACCTAAAACTTTAAATGAACTTCTTGATTTACTTATAGCTAATAAGGAGGCATTTTTGCATGCCCAAATTATTAATAATGTATATATTGAAGAATTTAAACTAGGTGAAATAAAACTTGAATTAAATGATAACTGTGATGATAAATTTAAACTCAATCTCTCTTCTGTTTTAGAAAAAATTACTAAAAGAAAATGGAATATTGTTGAAACTAAATCAAAAACAAAGGAAACAATTTCTGAAAAAGAAGAAAATGCATTTGAAAGAAAAAAAACTCAAATTCTAGAAGAGCCTCTACTAAAGGAAATCTTGAACGAATTTCCCGATGCTGAAATAAATAATATTGAAGAAAAATAAGAAAATGAAAAAAAACTTTCTAGAAAATACAATTAAAAGATTGTCCAAATTACCTGGTTTAGGACCCAGATCTGCAAGAAGGATTATTTTTCATTTACTCAAAAATAAAGATGAAATTTTGACACCATTAATTCAAGACCTGTTAGAAGTTAGAGAAAAAATAATAACATGCAAAATTTGTGGCAATCTTGATTTTGAAGATACCTGTTCAATTTGTATAGATGAAGATAGAAATAATAAATTAATTTGTGTTGTAGAAAACATACCAGATTTATGGGCATTAGAAAGATCTGGAATATATAACGGAAAATATCATATTCTAGGTGGAGTGCTATCCGCTATCGATGGGGTTAATCCAAGAGAACTTAATATTTTAAGTTTAGAAGAAAGGGTAAAAGCATCTGATGATGTTGAAATTATTATGGCAATTTCTGCAACTTTAGATGGTCAAACCACTGCTCATTATTTATCAAAATTGTTACAAAAACATGGTAATAAGATTACTAGGTTAGCACATGGTGTTCCTATTGGTGGAGAACTTGATTATTTAGATGATGGAACAATATCTCAAGCTTTGAAGGGCAGAACTCTGTTTGAATAAAATTAACTTTTCTGAATTTTTTTTAACTCTTCAACTTCCACTGGTAGTTCTTCTAAATCAAATGAGTGTATTTTAACACCTCTTTTATGAATTTTATTTTCAGAAGTTTCTATTTCATCTAAATCTTTTTGAGCTAAATTAAAATGTGCCTTTAATTTTCCTACTCTGTCATTTAATCTTTCCAGATCTTTTAAAAGCAAGTTAACTTGTACCTGTATCTTAGAAGCAGCTTCATTCATTGATGCATTCCGCAAAATCCCAGTGATCGTATTAAGCAAAAGAACAAGATTGTCAGGTCCACAAAGAATCACTTTTCTTTCCCTGCTTGTTTTCACAACATCATGCAAATTTATATTTATTTCCGAATAAATTGACTCACTTGGCAAAAACATGATCGCAATTTCTCCTGTCTCTCCAGGAACTAAATATTTTTGTGAAATATCGTTAATATGTTTCAAAACTGACAAACTAAAATCTTTTAAATATCTATTTTTTTCTTTTTCATTCTGCGCGTTGATATACAATTTATAATTTTCTAAAGGAAATTTTGAATCAATGCATATTGGCCCTGGGGGATCTTCTAAATTAATAATACAGTCTACTCTATTCCCATTAGTTAAGGTTTTTTGAAATTCATAAGCATTAAACGGCAAAGAATCTTTAACCAGATTCTCTAATTGGACCTCTCCAAAGGCACCTCGAAGTTGTTTATTTGACAATATGTTTTGAAGATCATTCACTCTGTCAGTCAATTGATCAAATGTACTTTGAGCTCTATCAATTACAGCCAATCTTTCTCCCATATTTTTTAAATATTTTTCTGTTTTGTCATGGTTGTTTATATTTGTTCCTAATTTTTCCTGAATACTGTTGAGCGTTGTATATAAAAGATCAACTTTTGTATCTAAACTCGAGACATTGCTAGAATCGACATTTGATTTATCTTTTCTATAGATATTAGAAATTATAAATATTATTACTAGTAATAAAAAACTAATTACTATTGTAAAAAAAATTTCTATGGTTTTACCTTTAAAAAAATTTGTTGTCTTGACGATAATAGCACAAGTACTTAAATTTTAAAGATGTAAAGATTTCAAGTTTATTGGAAATAAAATGACAGTAAAACATATAATTAAAGTTCCCAATCCCTTTCTACGAAAAAAAGCAATGCCAGTAGAAAAAATTACTGATGAGATCAAGAAATTACTAAATGATATGCTTGAAACGATGTATCACGCAAATGGAATTGGTTTAGCTGCCACCCAGATCGAAGAGAACAAAAGATTGATTGTAATGGATTGTGGTAAAAATCATGACAACATGAGCAAGAATGAAAAACATCTTCCTAATCCAATAAAAATGATTAATCCTGAATTAATTTTTAAAAGCAAAGAAATTAAAGAAAGGGAAGAGGGTTGTCTCTCTATACCTGGTTATCAGGCAAATGTTAAAAGACCAAATTTTGTCAAAGTTTCGTATTTTGATGAAAATAATAATAAAAAAGAATTGAAGGCTGAAGGATTACTTTCAGCCTGTGTTCAACATGAGATAGATCATTTAAATGGGATATTATTTGTAGATCATTTATCTAAATTAAAAAAAGAAATAATATTAAAAAAAGCAATCAAAGATTACAAAAATATAAATAGAGACTGATTTGAAAATAATTTTTATGGGAAGTCCTGATTTCTCAGTTCCTACTCTGAAAAAAATGAATGAAAATTTTAACGTAGTTGGGGTCTTTACACAACCGCCTAGACCGTCAGGAAGGGGAATGAGTGTAAAAAAATCTCCTATTCAACTTATTGCAGAGGATTTAAATTTAAAAATATATACTCCAACATCACTAAAAAATAATGACGTAGAGAACGAAATAATTAATCTTATGCCTGATTATTTGATAGTAGTTGCTTATGGTCTTATTTTGCCTGAAAAAATATTAAAAATCCCTAAATATGCGGCAATAAATGGTCATGCAAGCCTACTTCCAAAATGGAGAGGTGCCTCACCAATTCAAAGAAGTATTGAAGCTGGAGAAAAAGAAACAGGTTGTACATCAATGCTTATGGAAAAAGGTTTAGACACAGGACCAATTTTACTGCAAAAAAAGATGCAAACCTTTGATGATGATGATGTAATTTCTATTCACAAAAAATTGTCAAACTTAACTGCAAGCTGCCTATTAGAAACAATAGAAAAATATAGCTTTGATAAAATCAAACCTATCAAACAAAACATAAAAAAAGCTTCATATGCCCATAAGTTAAATAAAAAAGAAGGCAAAATTAATTGGAAATTAAGTGCAGAAGAAATTTTTAATAAATTAAAAGCATTTAAAATTTTCCCTGGAATCTATACATATTTTAATAATGAAGAACTCAAAATAATAGATGGTAATCCTGTCAATGAAACACATAATTCAAACCCAGGCACAATATTAAACAATAAAAATTTCTTCTATGTAGCCTGCGGAAAACAGACTGTTTTTTCAATAAATTTAATTCAAAAACCTGGAAAAAATATATTAAGGTTTAGTGAGTTTTTGCGTGGATCTAAAATAAATGTAGGTGAGATTTTTGACTAATAGGAATGATCTAACCAAAAGAATTGCCTTACTTATAGAGTATAAAGGCAAAGGGCTTGTTGGATGGCAGAAACAGGATAATGGAACATCCGTTCAAGAAGAAATTGAAAAAGCAATTCAAATTTTATATAAGACCGAATGTCACCTCCAAGCTGCAGGAAGAACCGATGCAGGAGTTAATGCATTTGGACAAGTGGCTCATGTTGATGTGCCCAAAAATAACGAATTTTCAACTAAAAATAATTTTTATTTGGTATATGCTTTAAATTCATTGTTAAGAAAAACTAACATCAGAATTATATCAATACAAAATACTTCGAATGATTTTAATGCTAGATTCTCTGCAACAAAAAGAAGTTATGTTTACAAATTTCTTTGCAGAACTGCTCCGCCATCAATCTTAACTAACCAAGTGTGGCATATACAAAAAAGGGTTGATATTAATGCTATGAAATTAGCAGCTAACCATTTGGTTGGCAATCATGACTTTTCAAGCTTTAGATCTACTTCTTGTCAAGCTCCTTCGCCAATTAAAACTATAGATAAATTTAAATTTGACTTTATAAATGATGTTTTAGAAATGAAGGTAGAAGCAAAAAGCTTTCTCCACAATCAAGTCAGAATAATTGCTGGATCATTAATTAAAGTTGGAACTGGTTTATGGAATCCAGATAAAATTAAACAAATTTTAGATTTAAGGTCTAGAAGTAAGGCAGGAGAAACAGCCCCTCCGGATGGACTCTATCTTGAAAAAGTTACTTATCCAAAAAAATTTCTAAACTCTAAATGGCCAGCTTACATTAATGATTAAATAAACATTTTTGAAATATATCTTGAGAACAGACCTATACCTGCCTCAGTAATTACTGAAAGAATTATCATGCCAGCAGCACCCCATCCAGTTAACCCAACTTCATCTTTTCCTATCCTCCAAAGCGATATTGTTACCCAAACAACTAGAGCGAAACCAAAAATTAAAAAAAGGGAAGGGGGTAAAACAAGACTAAAAATTGTAAAACACAGCATGATCATCGCTTGTGAAGCCTGCACCCAATTAAAGGGTATAATATAAATTAAAAATTTGTCACTTTTTTTAATTTTTTCAAAAACATAAAAAACTATTAATGAGAATAAAGCTATATCAATAACAGTAATCAACATTAGTTTGGGCAATAAACCAAACTTTAAATCAACCTCGAAAGTTGACTTGATTCCATAAGAAGCCAGAACAGCAACCAAAGCATTTACAAAAAAAACTATCCAACAACTATGCCAAAATCTTTCGGTATTTAAGACAAAAAGGTTTTTTATTCTATCCTTTTTTGTCATAAATTTAAAGGAAGCATTAACTCCCTCTTTAATTTCATAAAATGAAGGCGGTCCATTAATCATTTTTCGTTACCAAAAAAAATTTTTAAAAATTGATGATATACCATTTGGAGTTTTAATATTTCTTCAATTGGAACTTTTTCATCCACTTTGTGCATTAATTTTCCTACTAAACCAAATTCAACAACAGGACAAATATTTTTTATAAATCTTGCATCAGATGTTCCACCATTAGTTGATTTTAAAGGAATTTTATTTGTAATTTTTTTTATTGCTTTTTCCAATGAAACAATCAAATGACCTGGATTAGTAATAAATGGCTCTGCATTACAAAAACTTTCAAATTCATATTTCATTCCCGTTGATTTAAAATGATTATTTAGCATCTCCGACAAAGAGCTAGATGAATGAATATTATTAAATCTTATATTAAATTTTATAGAAATTTTATTAGGTATTATGTTATAGGATTCATTACCAACATCAATACTTGTTATCATTGCAGTTGAAGGTTCAAATTCTTTGTTTCCATCATCTAAATTAACTTTAAGAATTGGATCAAGTATTTTAGATAATGAATTAATCGGATTATCAGCCAAATGTGGATAAGCAACATGTCCTTGTGTGCCATGGATTATCAAATCACCAGAAAAACTACCTCTTCTTCCTATTTTTATCATATCTCCTAATTCTTCAAAATTTGTTGGTTCACCAACTATGCAAGCATCAATTTTTTCTTTTTTTTCAATTAACCATTCAACTACTTTTTTTGTTCCATTAATTGCCTTTCCTTCTTCATCTGCTGTTATAAGAAGAGAGAGACTTCCAAAATCTTTTTCAAAATTTTTATTTTCACATAAATACATTGATATAGCAGACACAAATGAAGCTATGGAAGATTTCATATCAACTGCTCCTCTGCCAACAATCATCTCATCCAAAACTTCTCCAGAAAAAGGGTTAAACGACCATTCGCTCTCATCACCTGCAGGAACGACATCAACATGTCCTGCAAAACACAGGTTTGGGGATTTTGATCCCATTTTAGCATAAAGATTTTCAACCTTTTCTTTACCCTCACCAAAAATTAATTTCTCACATTTAAATCCCATTGGTTCTAAGTGAGAAATTATTAAATCAATAGCTTTACCAGCATCTGGGGTAATACTTTTAATCTTAATTAAATCTGAAGATAATTTTAATGGATCAACCTTTTTCATATTTTCATTAATCTCTTAGAAGCTCATTAACTGACGTTTTAGATCTTTTTTGAGCATCAACTCGTTTAACGATTACCGCACAATATAAATTAGGCGAAATTATATCACTTGATCCCTGATTTTTATTAATTGATCCAGGAACAACTACAGAATAAGAAGGAACTCTACCTATAAAAATTTCACCAGTTGAACGATCAATGATTTTTGTTGAAGCCCCAATATACACACCCATTGACAAAACTGACCCTTCTTCTACTACAACTCCTTCAGCTACCTCTGATCTAGCACCAACAAAACAATTATCCTCTATAATCACGGGTCCTGCTTGTAATGGTTCTAAAACACCTCCTATACCTGCTCCACCAGAAATATGAACATTTTTACCTATTTGAGCACATGAACCAACTGTAGCCCAAGTATCAACCATTGTACCTTCATCAACATAAGCACCTAAATTTACAAAAGAAGGCATTAAAACAACATTTTTTCCAATAAAAGCAGAATGTCTTACAATGCTTCCTGGTACAGCTCTAAATCCAGCTTCTAAAAAATTTTTTTCCGACCAATTTGAAAATTTTGAAGGTATTTTATCCCACCAAACTGAAGGTTCACTTCCAGGACTTTCAGGACCTCCTTTAATAATACCCATATCGTTAAGTTTAAATGAAAGTAATACAGCTTTTTTGGCCCATTGGTTGACATTCCATTTACTTTGACCAATTGGTTCTGCAACTCTTAACTTTCCACTATCAAGCAAATTCAAGGTTTCTTCTACTGCATCTCTTAAATCTCCTTTTGTATTAGTATTAACTTCACTAATATTTTCAAATCCTTTGTCTATTGTGTTTTTCAACTCTTTTGTATGCATTTTTTTTCCTTATTTAATATTTAACAAATTTTAAGAAACTTTTTATATTTTTAAAACTATAATCAACAAAAGAAAAATCTTTTTTAAATTCTTCCAAATTTAATTTATTTTCCATCCATACTGTTGACATACCTATTTGTTTAGCAGGTTTAAGATTTTTAAGTGTGTCTTCGACAAATATACTTTTTTTACCAAATTCAAAACTAATACCTAATTTTCTTTTCATTATTTCAAACGATGCTATATCTGGCTTTGGAATGTAATCTGTATTTTTAATATCCAAAATGTCATCAAATATATCAAAAATCCCTAAAAGAGTTAGAATTTTTTTTGCATGACTATATGGTGCATTAGTATAAATACATTTTTTTCCACTTAGATTTTTTAACAAAGAAATTAATTCATTATCTGTTTTTAGTTCAGGATGATCAACATCATGAACAAAGTCCAAAAACTTGTCAGGATTTATTTTTTTTTCGATAATTAATCCTCTAAGCGTTAGTCCATATTTTAAGTACATTTCTCTTTGAAGGATTTTTGCCTTATCTTCATTCAATTGGAATTCATCAATAATAAATTTTGTTATTCTTTTCGATATTTTTTTGAATACACCTAAATTTATATCATACAAGGTGTTATCTAAATCAAAAATCCAAAAATCGTAACTATCTTTATAAATTGAAACAGAGTTTTGTTTAAACATACTAGAAAATTACAAGAATTAATTATTTTTTAATCAAAGTACCAATGCCATGCTCAGTAAATAATTCAATTAAAAGAGCATGTGGCAGTCTTCCATCCATAATTACTCCGGCTTCTGTGCCTTCCTTTACAGTATTTATGCATGTTTTTAACTTTGGTATCATTCCACCAACAACTATTTTTTTATCGATCAATTTTTTTGCTTGTTCGATAGATAGATCAGAAAGTAGGTTATTATCAGAATCCAAAACTCCCATGACATCAGTTAACATTATCATTCTAGTTGCTTTCATGGCTGAAGCTACTGCTCCCGCAGCTGTATCAGCATTGATGTTGTATGATTCACCATTTTTTCCTATCCCAACAGGTGCAATAACAGGAATCATTTTTTGAGCAATAAGCCCATTTAAGATTTCTACATTAATGTGTTCAGGTTCCCCAACAAAACCTAAATCGACTGCTTTTTCAACATTTGAGTCCGAATTTTTGTCTAAAACTGAAATTCTCTTAGCTGATATCAAATTTCCATCTTTACCTGAAATCCCTACTGCATTTGCACCAGCTTGAGAAATAGAAGAAACAATAGACTTATTCGTAACTCCACACAAAACCATTTCAACAACATCTATTGTGGCTTCATCAGTTACTCTTAAACCATCTACAAAATTACTTTCTATTTTTAGTTTTTTTAGCATCTCGCCAATTTGGGGACCACCACCATGAACTACTATAGGTAACATTCCAACTTGTTGTAAAAGAGCTACGTCTTCAGCAAAACTTTTAACATATTCCTTTTTACCCATGGCATTTCCACCAAACTTTATAACAATAATCTTGTTTGTATACCTCCTCATAAAGGGCAGAGTCTCCATCAAAAGTTCTGCTTTCTTTGAAAATTCCTTATTTGTTTCAGCTTTTTTTTGAGTCATTTTTTATAAATAATTTACTTTGAAAGATATCACCTTATCTTTATAAAACATTTTGTTTTGATGCAAAAGAAGAAATATAAGTCCTTAAATCTTCTAGCCCAAAACTTTTGATACTCGAGGTGGAAAAAATAAAAGGATACGCTGCAGGCCTTTTAGCAAGAATATTCATAACTTGTGTTTTCTTTTTTTGCAAAATTTTATTATTCAATTTGTCACTTTTTGTTAAAACGACAACCCAACTTAAACCAATTTTATCTAAAAAATCCATCATTGATTTGTCCTGCAAAAAAATCTCCCTTCTACTATCAAGTAAAAGGAATACTGTTCTTAAATTTGATCTTTCTAAAAAATAATACCCTGTAAGCTTGGTCCATTCAAATATGTTTTTTTTTGAAACTTTGGCATATCCATATCCAGGTAAGTCAACCAAAATTAATTGATTATTAATTTCAAAAAAATTTAATTGTCTTGTGCCTCCTGGAGTTTTACTAGATCGAGCTAATTTTTTTCTATTTGTTAAAGCATTAATCAAAGAACTTTTACCAACATTAGATCTACCTGCAAAAGCAACTTCACATAATTGATGTTCAGGTAAATTTTTTGCGTTAGTAGAAGAAGTTAAATAACGTGAATTAGCAGAAAAAAACTTTCTTCCTATTTCAATGTCTTTTTTACTATACTGCAATTTTTTATTTATTTACTATTTTTGTTCATCCCATTCATAATTACCCATTGTTGAGCAATTGATAAAAGGTTGTTCCAAGTCCAATATATTACCAAACCGGCTGGAAAGGTAGCAAGCAGGAAAGTAAAAGCTACGGGCATCCAAGCAAAAATTTTAGCCTGAACAGGATCAGGTGGTTTAGGGTTTAATTTTTGCTGTAAAACCATTGTTGCGCCCATTAAAAGAGGCCAAACTCCCAAGTTTAAAAAATCGGGTAAAAAAGAAGTGCTATAAGGTAATAAACCAAACAAATTAAATATACTTGTAGGATCAGCAACCGATAAATCTTTAATCCATCCAAAAAAAGGTGCTTGTCTCATTTCTATCGAAACGAACAACACTTTGTACAAAGCAAAAAATACTGGAATTTGAACTAAAATTGGTAAACAGCCTGCAGCTGGATTTACTTTTTCCCTCTTGTACAAAGCCATCATTTCCTGATTCATTTTTTGCCTATCATTACCAAACCTTTCTCTTAACTGCTGTAATTGGGGTGTTAAAAGTCTCATCCTAGCCATACTTTTATAAGATTTGTTTGCAAGAGGGAAAAATACTAATTTAACTATAACTGTAATAGCTAAAATAGCTAAACCAAAGTTTCCTAGAAGATTATTAGCCCATGATAAAGCATAAAAAAATGGTTTAGTTAAAAAATAAAACCATCCAAAATCGATTGCCAAGTCAAAGTGCTCAATCTTTAAATCATTTTCATAACTATCTAACAAATTTAATTTTTTTGCGCCACTGAAGACTCTAGACGTTATAACTTGTTCAGAATTAGGGGCAATCACTGATAATTGACCAAGAAAGTCTGTCTGGTAAGATTTATTGCTATTAATATATCTATATGTAAATTTAGATTTCTGACTTTGATCAGGAATTAGAGCTGCCATCCAATATTTATCAGTTATTCCAATCCATCCACCAAGTTTTTCAGGCTTAAAAGTTAAACCACTTTTTCCACTTTCTTTTAAATCACTATAGCTTTTTTCAGTTAACGAACCATCAAAAACACCTAAAGGTCCTTCATGAAGAACAAAAAAATCTGTTGTCTCAGGTTCACCTGATCTTCTAATTAAACCGTAGGGGTAAAGCTTAATTTTATTACTTGTACTGTTAACAACTTTTTGTTCAACTTTAATCATAAAGTTTTCATCAATACTTATTTTTTTTAAGAATTTTATACCTTGATCATTTTCCCACCTTAAGGTAATCGATCGATCTGGGCTTATCACATTTCCTGATGATTCCCAAACTGTATTCCCATTTGGAACCTGAACATCATCAGGAGAACTCCATCCAAATTGTGCAAAAAAGGGTTGTTCCCCATTAATTTTTTTTAAGAATCTGATTTGATCACTCTCTGGATCAAGAGTTTTCCTATAGTTAACTAATGTTAAATCATCAATTCTAGCACCAATCAGTGAAATAGATCCGATTAATTCTTTGTTTAAGATTTTAACTCGAGGTACTTTCTTAAAAGTTTTTTTCTTCTTTTCTACAAATAACTCTTCAGTTTCTTCCTTTGGAAGGTCAATAGATGACTCATTGTTCGTTTCAGTAACTTTGGAGTTTTCTTTATTAGTATTAATTTGTTCTTCTGGCACTTTACCAAAAAGCATTTGGTAACCTATTAATACAGCCATTGACAAACAAATAGCAGCGACTAAATTTCTTGTTTCAGGGTTCATTTTTA
>MDTA01034364.1_pt1 | contig 15832 bp, 13 predicted proteins | sample 811151 | NCBI WGS metagenome assembly MDTA01 (sample SAMN05326648, study PRJNA326480) | marine metagenome | isolation source: seawater | place: Indian Ocean: South | collected 2010 | reverse complement strand
TAACACCACTATTGTAAGGAGCAAAATAGATCCCTTCAACTCCAGTTGAAGTATTTGGATAAACATCTTGAAGTCTCATACAAGCTTGGTAGCTTGAAGTATGGTTTTGAGGATAAGAGTTAGCAACTACAGTTGTTGATGCATCTTCTCTTGCCAAAGAAAGAACATCTTGAGTTACATAGAAATCAGAACTTATCGTATTATCAAAATCATCTTCATCTGTTTGACCAATAATTCCAATATCATAAGTAACTGTATGTAGACCATTGTCCCATAAAGTATTTGTCATTGGAGCAAATGATGTAGCATTTCCAGGAAAAATAAATGATGTATCTCCAGAAAGCATGTTTATTGGCGCAATAGAATCATAGTATACAGTTCCAGATGGACCAACAACAGATGCAACAGCATAAAAGTCATTGTCAGCTGAACCAAGATTTGCAAATTGCATTCCTAAGTCAAAATTATACCCATTATCAGCCATATCCTTAGGAATAGAACCGTATTTAGAAATCATGCAGCTAGCAGTTGTTGTACCACCATCATTTGCATAAAGCCCTAGTTTATTCCCCATAAATACAACAACAGGTCCGTTTTGCATTTCGTTCACAAGAGCAGCTCCATCAACACTTGAAAGCATAACAACTGGAATGGTTACATTAGCACCATCATTTCCACCAGCCATTCCAATAGCTTCAGGATCTCTGTTGATAATAATGATTGCTAAAGCACCTGCATTTTGAGCATTTAGTGCTTTAGTTCCAAACTGACATGTGTTTCTGTAGCAAACGGCAATTTTACCAGTTAAATCATTAATAAGTGGATTACAACCCTCAGCTGAAAGAGGATTTCCTTGAGGATTAAGGCCTGTTGTGCCATCATCAACAATCATAAGAGTGTCTTCAACAAAAGTATTAGGCTGATTAAAATCTGGAGAAGCCCAATCTCCTCCACCTGGATCGGCCCAAGTAAAATCGAAGTTGTTTGCGATTGGTGCAGGGCTTACTCCTCTTACAACAATCTGTGCATTAGCAAAAACAAAAGTTGTTAGTGCTAATATTGAAAGTAAAACTTTTTTCATGTAATGTTATTTAGTTAGTTAATTTTTAGGTGAATCAAAGTTAATGAAATCAATTCATTTAAACAATAGTTAACTTTTAGATACAATTTTTAACTATTTAAAGGTTGTTTTTTTGGCGTTTGCGGTATTTATTTAGCAAAAAAAAAGGCAGCCTAAGCTGCCTTTAAAATAAAAATAACTAGTAATTATTTGATAACTACTCTTTCAACAGTTTTTCCATTAGAATTAGATACTTCTACTAAGTAGATTCCAGTTCCGTTAGAAGATAAGTCAATAGTAGTTGTAGAATTAACAACTTGAGTCATTACTACTTTACCAATTACATCATAAACAACAATTGTGTTTTCATCATTGTTGTGGTTAGTAATGTTGATAATTCCTTCAGAAGGATTTGGGAAAATAGAAACGCCTTCAATAGCGTTTTCATTAACACCAACACCCCATCCATTTCCTACTAACATACGAACAGCAATTGCAGTACCATTAGTGTAAGACTGAGCAGCAGGAATGTAAATTGCACTAGCATCAGCAGGCTGAGCAACCGTTCTATCATCAAGAACTCTTATGTCACTTGTGTTACCAAAGCTGTATAACTCAACAGCAGCATAATAAATACCAGCATTAACATTTACAACTTGATCAAAGAAAATATCAACGTATCCATTGTCTACATCATTCTGTGTTACAGTGTAAGTAGATGCTTCAACAAGGTTAGTCATATCTCCAGCCCAAAATGCAGCAGTATCTTTTAATGAAGCAATAATCTCACCACCAGCAGTATTTCCAGTAGAAGTAAGCATTATTCTGATTCCAGAAACATCTTCTGCTTGCTTTACATGGTATAAAGTAGCTAGAACTAAACCATCTTCACCACCTGTGAAAGAAGACGTACCTAAAGATGTTAAGTCGTCATATCCAGCTGGGTGAACACCAATTCCATCTTGAGAGTAGATATCTGTAGTAATCTCAAAATTTCTTTCATATAAGTTGTTTCCAAAAGTTGCAGCACCTGAAGTTTCTTGGTCAGAAACAGAAGTGTAGTCACCTTCATAAAGTCCTGTAGTAAGTGTTAATGCTTCAGTAGTTTCAACAGTAGTATCAGCACCTGCAGCAAGAACAGTTACACTAACACTGTTAGAAAAAGAACCAAAGTCTCCGGTCATAACAACATTAGTTTGATCATTTGCACCAAAGTTAAATACATTAGCTCCCATGAAATAGTTAGCGTCTACGTGATTTGCAGGAGTTCTTCCGTACTCAACTCCGTTGTTGTTTTCACCTACAATGTAAGCAGTAGTAGTTTGAACATCGTTATCTGGTTGCTCAATGATTTTAAAATCATCAACAAACCAAGCATAACCCCAAGTACCAGTCCAGTGAAATCTAATGTAGATGTCAGCAAGTTCAGTAGGAGTTAAACCAACAAGAGCAGAGCTAATGTTAACTTGAATTAATTCTGGGTTAGCAGTAGCAGCACTGTTAGCAATATCAAGTGGCTTGAATACATTAGTTAATGTAGAAATATCCGTATCAGGATCTAAATCTGGCCAAGTTACATTTCCAGCACCATCACCAATACCAACAACAATATAAGGTTGTTCATAGTTGTATCTTCTGTATTGTGTTTCAAATTCAACAACTACATTAGGATATGCAGTTAAATCAACTGGGTTAGCCATTGTTAACCAGCTGTCTTCAACTTCACTACCACCAGTAGCACCACCATAAGCATCAGAATCTACAACAGCCCATCCGTCAGAAGCAGAAGTAGAAAGGATTGAAGCAATTGGATATGAACCAGCACAATCAATTTGACCGATTTGCCAATCAAGAGCACAAGCAGTAGCATCATGAGCAATAACCCAATCAGCAGCGTTGCTAAAGGTATTGGAATAAATAACTGTTTTTTGCTGATTAACAGCAGTGTTAGCGATAGGCTTTACTTCGCTACGTTCAATAGAACGAGCAACAGGACCTTCACTTTTTTTATACTGTGCATTTAACCCTGAGATAATTGCAACAGATAAAAGACTTAAGTAAATTTTCTTCATTGTTTTTGTTTTTGATTAATATTTTAAGGGTTTTATAAGGAATGCAAATAAAATTAATTATATGTTAAATTCCAAATATTTAAATTGTATAGTTCTATTTAATGAAACACATACTTGATTATATGGTTGCTTCTTCTTGATATTCTTCTATTGGAAGACAACTGCAAATCAAGTTACGATCGCCATGGGCATTATTTACTCTTCCTACAGGAACCCAATATTTATTATCCAACAAGTTTTTAATTGGATAAGCTGCTTTTGTTCTAGAGTAGCTGTGCTCCCAAGTTTCATTTAATAAGGATGCTGCAGTATGAGGTGAGTTTTTAAGAACATTATCATCTTTTGGGTAAATTCCATCTTCAATTTCTTTAATCTCTTCACGAATACTCAACATGGCTTCAACAAAACGGTCTAGCTCAATTACTGCTTCACTTTCAGTTGGCTCTATCATCATTGTTCCAGGAACAGGAAAGCTTACTGTAGGAGCATGAAATCCATAATCAATTAATCTCTTGGCAATATCTTCTACCTCAACACCAGAATCTTTCTTAAATCCTCTACAGTCAACAATCATTTCATGTGCAACTCTACCATTTGGACCTGTGTAAAGAATGTCAAACCCAGAGCTTAACTTTTCTTTTAAGTAATTCGCATTTAAAATTGCAATCTCTGTGGAGTTTTTTAGGCCACTAGACCCTAACATTTTTATATACCCATAAGATATTATAAGAATTAAACTACTTCCAAATGGAGCAGAATTAATTGATTTAATTGCGTTGTTTCCTCCAGTTTTGATAATGGGGTTACCAGGTAAAAAAGGAGTTAAATGTTTAGCAACACCAATTGGTCCCATGCCAGGACCTCCCCCTCCGTGAGGAATAGCAAATGTTTTATGAAGGTTAAGATGACAAACATCAGCACCAATTAATCCTGGAGAAGTTAATCCAACTTGTGCATTCATGTTAGCACCATCCATGTATACTTGGCCTCCATATTCATGAATAATATTGGTTATATCTATAATGCTTTCTTCAAAAACACCATGAGTAGATGGGTAAGTAACCATAAGGGCGCCTAAATTTTCCGAATGTTCGGCTGCCTTTGCTTTTAAGTCTTCTACATCAATATTTCCATTCTCATCGCAATTGACAATGATAACTTTCATTCCAGCCATAACAGCACTAGCAGGGTTTGTGCCATGGGCACTACTTGGAATTAAGCAAATATTTCTATGACCTTCATTATTGCTTTTGTGGAAAGCTCTAATAACCATTAATCCAGCATATTCTCCTTGGGCACCACTGTTGGGTTGAAGTGAAATAGAATCAAATCCAGTAATATCACACAGATCTCTTGTTAATGTATTAAATATTTCTTCATATCCTTTAGCTTGATCTAAAGGAACAAAAGGGTGAAGATTTGCAAATTCAGGTAATGTAATAGGCATCATTTCTGAAGCAGCATTTAACTTCATGGTACAAGAACCCAGTGATATCATAGTATGGGTAAGTGAAAGGTCTTTGTTCTCCAATTTTTTTAGATATCTCATCATTTCTGTTTCAGAATGGTAAGAATTAAAAACTGGATGAGAAAGCACCTCATCTTTACGAGCATTTATTATATCAAAAGAATTGTCTTTATTGATGTTAATCTCACAATTAAATGCTTTACCAATTGATCTACTTAGCTTATTAATAGTTTCCCAGCATGTAGTTTCGTCAATGCTAATAACTGCAATTTGTTCATCATTGTAATAGCCAATATTTATTTGTTCATCAAGTAGTGTTTTTTCTAAAATTGATAAATCGGCTTTGAAACTAATTGTGTCAAAAGATGATTTATTTAAAACATTTATGCCAGCATTTGAAAGTGCCTCCTTTAAAGCGTTTGCTTTAAGATGAATTTCAGAAGCAATATTTTTTAATCCTTTTGGGCCATGGTAAACTGCATACATACTTGCCATAACAGCTAGAAGTGCTTGTGCAGTGCATATGTTTGAAGTTGCTTTGGCTCTTTTGATGTGTTGTTCTCTTGTTTGAAGAGCCATTCTTAATGCTTTATTCCCATAGCTATCAACAGAAACACCAATTATTCTACCTGGAATGAACCTTTTGTACTCTTCTCTACATGCAAAATATGCAGCATGAGGACCACCATAGCCCATTGGAACACCAAAACGTTGAGTACAACCAACAACAACATCAGCACCCCAGCTCCCTGGCGACTCTAATAAAACTAAGCTTAAAATATCTGCAATAACAGCAAGCTTAATATCATTATCATGGCATTTATCTGTAAATGATTTGTGACTGCTTACGTTTCCGAATTTATCAGGATATTGAACGATTCCTCCAAAATAAGAACTATCTAGTTGTATACTATCAGTATCACCATAAATTAGTTCAATTCCCAAAGGTTCTGCCCTGCATTCAATTACCTCTTTGGTTTGAGTGAAAATAGAATTAGCAACGAAAAATTTATTCACGCCTTGCTTTTCTTGTTTTCTTGATCGCATGTGAAAAAACATTAACATTGCTTCTGCAGCGGCTGTTCCTTCATCTAATAAAGACGCGTTGGATAATTCCATGCCAGTTAAATCTGAAATCATGGTCTGGAAATTAAGTAAAGCCTCTAGTCTACCTTGAGATATTTCAGCTTGGTAAGGAGTGTAAGCGGTATACCAACCTGGATTTTCCAATACATTTCTCAATATTACAGAAGGTGTTTCTGTACCATAGTATCCTTGACCAATGAAAGAATCGAATAATTTATTTTTTTTAGCTATTTTTTGAATATGCGATAAATAATCTCTTTCATTCATTGATTCGCCAACAGACAAATCTTTGCAAGACCTTATTTTGGAAGGGATGGTCTGTTCAATTAAATCTGAAATAGAATTGCTTTTTACAGTAGAAAGCATCTTTTGCTGATCTTCATTAGAAACACCAATATGTCTTTTAGAAAATGATTTATGGCTCATAATTAATTTTTTTGGCAAATGTATTTACTTTGAGCGTTATTTAAAACACATAACGTTAGGAATTATATTAAATACGTTAGACAAAATATAAATTAAGATTCCAATATTGAAGATAACTTTGAATAGATGGATTTATTCAAATTAAAAATAACAATGGGTTTTATGCTAAAATTAGTAGTGTTTTTATTTGTTTCTCTGAGCTTTAGTGCTCAGGACAGTCTTGCTTTAATTTCTGGAAAAAGTATATTGGGAGAATTATCTTACCAGGATCATCAATTCTTGTATTTCAACAAAAAAATAAATGAAAATAAGATTAAGCTTATAAGATATCCTCTTCGTTTGGTATATTCATTAACCGATCAAAATAGTAAAACAGAAGTCTTTTATCATAAAAACCCTACAAATGGCAATTACCTTTCTCAAGATCAAATGAAACTATTTGTCTTGGGCGAACAAGATGCTCTAAGGCAATTCAAAAGAGGATATCATTTTTTACTTGGTTTAGGCTTTGGATTAACCGCATCTATTCTAGATACTTATGAATTCAGTAATGTGGCGTGTAAAGGATATTTCAATGATTCTCCTTCAATAATTTCTATAGCAACTCCTTTTTTGTCAAGTGTGATAATTGGGTTTCCAAATAAAAAAGTTAGAAAGGCTTATGTTTCCAAGGATCATTATTTAGAAAGTAAATTTTATAGAACAGGTTTTAATAGAGTTAAAAATTACAGAAAAACATCTTCTGCTTTTATTGGTGGATTATCTGGTGTTTTTTCGGTGCTTGTTGTTACATTTGTTCACAGGAAAAATAATCCTTGTCCTTAGATATAAATGAAACGCTTTTATTATTGGCTTACATATGGTAATTTTTGGATTGCCTTTGGTGCTGCAGGGTTAACCTTTAGCAATTTATTGCTAATATATAATCAAGTAGATTATAGTGCGATTTTACTTTCGTTTTTAGTTACTTTAGGAGCATATAATTTTCAGCGAATTCGAAGAGCAAAAGAACTCTCATCTTCAAGCAATAAGGACAACTGGCTTTTTGAGAACAGAAAGAAGTTAAGTTACCTACTAATTTGCTCACTTGTATTGTCATTTTTACTATTGCTGTCAATTGATTTTCAAAAACTGATGTGTTTTATTCCATTATTAGCCATTGTATTACTTTACAGATGGCCTATTTTGGGGATTTCATTGAGAGATGTTCCTGGGATTAAAATTTTTTTAATTGCCATTTCATGGGGTTTAGTTACGGTTTTAATTCCCGATTTATTTTGTGGTAATATTTTCACCCCTTCATGGAAATATGTATTTACAAGTACTCTTTATGTTTTAGCAATAACAATTCCTTTTGACATAAGAGATTACAGTGTAGATGATTCCTCCAAAAAAACAATCCCTCAACTAATTGGATTTCAAAAGGCAACAATTTTAGCTGTTTTAATTTTGCTTGCTTTAACAGCTACTTTCTGCTTTTATTTTCACTATACAATGATGGGATTATACTGTTTACTTACATCTTTTGTGGTTTCATTTTCGTTTAAAATTAGGCCAGATTGGTACTATTCTTTTATATTGGACGGTTTATTGGTACTAATGCCATTAACATTTATTTTTCAATAAAGTGAGTAAGCCTAAAATATTAATTCTATACAGTGGAGGTACAATTGGGATGATAACAGATCCTGCTTCTGGTACATTAAGCCCTTTTGATTTTAATCATATTACCAAAGAAATTCCAGAGCTTAAAAAGATTAAATGCTCATTAGATGCGGTGTCTTTTAAACGACCAATAGATTCCTCAAACATGAACACTTCTTCCTGGAAAAAAATGGGAGATTTTATATGGAAAAATTTCAATAATTATCATGGTTTTGTTATTCTTCATGGTTCAGATACGATGGCTTATACGGCAAGTGCATTGAGTTTTATGTTTAGAAACCTTAATAAGCCAATCATTTTTACAGGGTCTCAACTGCCTATAGGAACAATTCGAACTGATGGTAAAGAAAATTTAATTACAGCAATTGAAATTGCAGCAGCAACAAAAAATAAAGAACCTATTATTCAGGAAGTTGCCATTTATTTTGAATATCAGCTATACAGAGCAAATAGAACCACAAAAGTAAGTTCTGAAGATTTTGAAGCTTTTGAGTCATTTAATTACCCAACACTTGCAGAGGCGGGCATAGATATTAAGTATAATTTTCAAAGCTTTTTACCTTATCCTTCTGAAGATGTTCAATATTTTTCAAAATTTGACAATTCAATTGGTATTGTCTATTTGTTTCCAGGAATGGATTTTGATTTAATGGAAAAACAATTTTCATTATCAAGTGCCAAAGCATTTATTTTGATGACTTTTGGTTCAGGAAATGCTCCTACCAATAAAAAGTTTCTAAAAATCATTAAAGACTTTATTGCTAAAGGAAAATTCATTGTGAACCTTACTCAGTGTAATGCTGGAAGTGTTCAGCAAGGTAAATATGAAACAAGCGCACAACTTAAAAAAATGGGAGTTGTTGGAGCTAAGGATATGACTATTGAAGCAGTAGTAACAAAATTGATGATTTTACTTGCTCAGTATAATGATATAAAGGATTTAGAAGTGGCATTTGTTAAAAGTATATCCGGGGAAATATAGACTTTTAGCGTATAAGTTGAATTCTTAAAATAAAATTATATTTACAACGTTAAAATTTTGTATTTTGGCAAACAATTAAATTTTACACGGAGGAAACTCCACTATTTTACAGATTAAAAACAATTAGAAACCACAATTATGAAAAAAGTATTTGCTTTTATTGCAGTATTCGGAATGTTATCAATGGGAAGTATTTCTACTGCTCAAGATTCGTTAACAAATGATGCTGAAGTTGAAAATGTTGTAGCTGAAGAAGTTGTAGCCGATGAGGAAGTAGCTAATGATGCTGTTGAAGAAGAAGTTGTAGCCGAAGAAGGCACAAGTGAAGAAGTTGCTGAAGAGCCTGCTGCTGAAGAATCAGCTGGAATCTCACAGGCACTTAAGCTTAAATTTATTGAAGGTGGCCCGCTATTTATGTCATTTGTATTAATTGCATTGATTCTTGGTCTAGCGTTATCAATTGAACGTATTATTTATTTAAACTTAGCAACTACCAATACAAAGGATTTATTGGATCAAATTGAATCCGCTCTTTCTAACGGAGGTGTTGATGCAGCTAAAGAAGTTTGTAGAAATACAAGAGGTCCTGTTGCAAGTATATTTTATCAAGGATTGGAAAGAAGTTCCGAGGGCGTTGAAATGGTAGAAAAATCTGTGGTTTCCTATGGAGGTGTTCAAATGGGATTATTGGAAAGAGGTCTTTCTTGGATTGGATTATTTATTGCTCTTGCCCCAATGCTTGGTTTCATGGGAACGGTAATAGGTATGATTCAAGCATTTGATATTATTGAGCTAAAAGGTGAGGCAAAACCAGACGAATTAGCAGGAGGTATTAAGGTTGCACTTATTACTACTGTTTCTGGTCTTATTGTTGCCATCATCCTTCAGATTTTTTACAATTACATTGTTTCTAAAATTGATTCTTTGGTGAATCAAATGGAAGACGCTTCTATATCTCTAATTGATATTTTAGTTAAGCACGATATATCTTCTAAGTAAAATTGTTTTACGAATTATAATTTTTAAAAATTATGGATACTAAGGTTCAAAATATAGTACTTAAGTCGATAACTGCTCTTATTATCTTTCTTGGAGTTTTGTTTACGGTTTGGGTAATGGGAGACGATAATCCTGCTGAGATGAGCTATGAACAGCAAGAACAGTGGGCTATAAAAGAAGCAAAAGATTTAGAGCTAAATAAGGAGCTAACATCAAGTGAATTAAATCAGCACATTACTCAAAGAACGGCTGAAATTGCTGAAGAAAAAAGTAGAACTCTTTGGGGGGATGTTTCTTTGGTTATTGGTTTTACAAATACCATTCTAATCCTAGCTGTAATCATTGTATTAGGTGGTTTTGTTTATCTAGCAATTATTGATCGTCAGAAAGCACTTCGAATTCTTGCTGGAATTGGAATTTTTGCCCTGCTAATGGTAATTGTTTACATATCATCTTCTTCTGATGTTCCAGCTGAAATGATTAATTCTGAAGTAGGTCTTTTAGATGAAGAAAAAATACACACTCCTGAGAATTGGAAAATTGCTAGTGCAGCTATTAATGCAACTGGAATCTTAATTTTTGTAGCATTGATTGGTTGGATAGGAGGTACTGTAGTTAAATACTTTAGATAAAACTTAGTTATGGCTAAAAAAGAAATAGAAGAAATTAATGCTGGCTCAATGGCAGACATTGCTTTCTTGCTTCTGATTTTTTTCCTTATTACCACAACTATGAACCTTCCGCAGGTTCATGAAGAAAGGTTGCCTCAAAAATCTGAGATTGAATTTTTATTGAATAAAACTAATGTTCTTCAAATACAGGCTACTAAGACTGATAAAATTGCTATTGAAGAAGAATTTGCAGAACTTGATGATATCCAAGATGCTGTTAAGGAATTTTACGTTCATAAAAAAGGAGATCCAAGATGGCCAAAATATATTGATGTTACCAAAAAGGTATGTGAAGATACACTAGCAAGATTAGATGAAGTACTTAAAATATATCCCGATGCTCCGTTGTACAATATTGAAAGAGGTATATGGGCAAGTCGTTTAGAAGCAGTTAATTTAATTGGTGATTTTCCTGCTCTTCCCAACAGCGCTACAGTATCTATTCAATTAGATAATGCAACATCTTATGATATTTATATGCAGGTTCTTGATCAAATTATGATTGGTTTAAATAGTCTAAGAAACGAGTTGTGTATAGAAAAATTTGGGGTTCCTTTTACTAAGCTTAATAAAAAAGTGGATTCAGATAAGGCGAAAATATCTGCTATACGTCAGGTATACCCTAAAAGAATAATGAAAGAGAAGAATAGATCTGTCCAGTAAAAAAGTAACTATGTCAAAATTTTCAAAAGGTAAGAAAAGAAAAGATCCAGCAATTTCAACTGCTGCTCTTCCTGATATTGTATTTATGTTGCTTTTCTTCTTTATGGTAACTACAGTTTTTAAAGAAAAAGAATCTAAGCGTTTAGAAATAGATAAGGTTTCTATTAAAGAAACAATTGATTTGGAGAAGAATGTTAAAGCTGCTTATTATTGGATAGGGAAGGTTCCAGGTGAATATACTGCTAAGGGAGAACCTCTTTACAAAACACAGCTAGATGATGATTTAATCAACGATAATTCTGAGATTAGAAACTACCTAAATAAGCTGAAGAAAAATCCTGAGTTTGCTCAGGTTTGGGACTCTAAGTTTTTTAATGTATTTAAGGTAGATAAAAAAACAAAAATGAGATTAGTTCGAGAAATTCAGGATGAACTAAAAGAAGCAGAAGCATTCAAGGTGGTTTATTCAGTTAAAAAAGATAAAAAGAAGTAGGGGGGTATCCCTACATGAAACTATTCTAAAGGAGCTTTTTGCTCCTTTTTTAGTGTCTGTATTTTTCTTTGATCAGCGCAAATGAATGATTTTTCCTAAAAATTAGTACTAATAAAAAAAGACAAAGCAGCAATATAATTATTGGGATGTAAATAGATACAGATTCAGAGACTATTGAAGTTGCAAGCATTGACTTTTTTTCTAAAAAAATGGTAAGTAAACTAGTTAGGTTGTAGAAAAAGTGTAGGAGTATTGAGGTCCACAAGTTATTAGTTAAACACACTATATAGCCTAGTAAAACTCCAATAAATAGAAGAGCCAATAAATTAAAAAATTGAAAATGTAAAACAGCAAAAATAATTGCTGAAAAAACAACTCCTATATGAACGCTTTTAAACCAGTTAGAAAATAAATGTTGGAGTATCCCACGAAAAACAAATTCTTCACAAAGCGCAGGCAAAAGAGCCATTATAAACACACATCCAATTAAATTAATTGGTGAAACTCCAATAAATGAATAGTGTATTTTTTCAAGAAATTCTTGGCTGGTTAAAAAGCGATTTAAAAGTGATTCTCCTAAAAAAGAAAAATCAATGATCGTATTTATCTCAATAAGGGCAAAGGAACATATATACATTACTGTTAAAGTAATAGGAAGGATTAAAAACAGCTTTTTCTTAAATGGATTGAGGTTTAAGTAATAAGTAGGTGATTTTCCAAATAAATAGCAAAAGAGTAGGGCTGGAAATAAAAATGTTCCTAGTTGGTCAAAAACTGCAGCAGTTTTATATGCTCTTACTGCATTAATAGTTAATGTTTTTGTTCCAGAGAGTTCATGCAAATTAATATTGAAAAAAATGAACAAGCATAGAATGAAAGCCCACTAAATAGAAGCTTTCCAAGAAGGCAAATTAGAAAAAAATAAAATATTTTTTCTGTTGTAGATTTACTGTATAAGGAACCATTTTTCATAATTATTAGGTCGCTTTAGTACTTATCGATTAATTTTGCACTATAAAAGTACTTTTTTGGTATATATAGGAGACATAAAATTAACTGAATTTCCATTGCTACTTGCGCCAATGGAAGATGTAAGTGATCCACCTTTCCGAGCCCTTTGTAAAAAACACGGTGCTGATGTAATGTATACAGAATTTATTTCTTCAGAAGGCTTAATTAGAGATGCTGTAAAGAGTGTGCAAAAGTTAGATATTTTCGAATATGAACGACCTGTTGGAATTCAAATTTTTGGATCTGAAATAGAATCTATGAAAAAAGCTACTCAGCTTTGTGAGGCTGTAAATCCTGATATTATTGATATCAACTATGGATGCCCAGTTAAAAAGGTAGCATGTAAAGGAGCTGGAGCAGGAATTCTTCAAGATATTCCAAAAATGGTTTCTTTAACAAAAGAGATTGTTAATGCTACATCACTTCCTGTTACTGTGAAAACTCGTTTAGGCTGGGATGAGAGTAGTAAGTATATAGTAGAGGTTGCTGAGCGGCTTCAAGATGTAGGTATTAAAGCCATTTCTATTCATGGAAGGACTAGTGCTCAAATGTATAAAGGAGAAGCAGACTGGTCGTTAATAGCTCAGGTAAAAAATAACCCAAGAATGAATATTCCAGTTTTTGGAAATGGAGATATTGATTCACCTCAAAAAGCATTGGAATATAAAAATAGGTATGGTGTAGATGGTTTAATGATTGGAAGAGCTTCAATAGGAAATCCCTGGTTTTTTAATCAGGTTAAATCATATTTAAATAACGGTATTTTGCTTCCAGAGCCTTCATTGCAAGAGAAAATAGATGTTGTAAGAGAGCATTTAGATTTTAGTATTAAATGGAAAGGAGAAAGATTGGGGCTTCTTGAAATGAGAAGACATTACGCCAGGTATTTTAAGGGAATTCAAGATTTTAAAAAATACAGAACTCAATTGGTGACAATAGAAAATAAAGATGAACTTTTTTCAATTTTAAATTCTATCGAAGAAAAATTTATAATTTATCAGCAATGAAAATATATACAAAATCTGGTGATAAGGGAGAAACCTCTCTTTTAGGTGGAGATCGAGTAAAAAAATACGATTTAAGAATCAATGCCTACGGAACTTCCGATGAATTAAACTCTTGGATAGGATTAATTAAAGATCAACCAATTAATCAGTCTTATAAAGATTTTCTTCTTGATGTGCAGGATAGACTTTTTACAATTGGTTCAAATTTAGCTGCTTTAGGGAATAAAAAATCCAATTTTGAACTCCCACAAGTTAATGAGCATGATGTTGTTTATATAGAGAAGCAGATAGATAATTTGCAAAATGATCTTCCTAAAATGACTAGTTTTATTCTTCCTGGGGGGCATACAATTGTTTCCTATTGTCATATTGCCAGAACAGTTTGTAGGCGCTGTGAACGAATTGTAATTGAGCTTTCTGAAAATGAGCAAGTTTCTTCGATTATCCCACAGTATTTAAATCGTCTTTCAGATTATTTGTTTGTGTTGTCTAGAAAATTATCTTTTGACTTAGGGGCTGATGAAATCCCATGGAATCCAAAAAAATAATTTAAAGTTGTTTTTTATTTTGATGTATCAACAAAAAAATTATTTTTGCGCCATATAACAGAATAAAACAATTTTATTATGTATTGGACACTTGAATTAGCATCGTATTTGGAGGACGCACCATGGCCAGCAACAAAAGATGAATTAATAGATTTTGCGATGAGAACAGGGGCTCCTTTAGAAGTAGTTGAAAATCTTCAGGCTCTTGAAGATGAAGGAGAAAGCTACGATACAATTGAAGAAATATGGCCAGATTATCCTACTAAAGAAGATTTCTTTTTTAATGAAGATGAATATTAAATTATTCATTTTATTTCATTGTTTTTTTGTCTGTTAATCTCTGCAGATTTCCGTTTTATTTTTTTGTTTCACGACATAGTGTCAGTGTTCTTAATTTGGTATAGTTTCTGAAGTCATTTATTTGGCTATTAATCAATAGGATGTTAACAATTCGATTATTTTTGTTAGCCGTTAACACGATTATAGATGTTTGAAAAAATTGTAAAAAAATTGTTTGGTGATAAATCTCAAAAAGATTTACAAGAATTATTGCCTGTAGTTGAGCTTATAAATAGCGAATTCCAGAAGCTTAGCTCAATAACTGATGATCAGCTTAGAGCTAAGACAGTTGATTTTAAAACTAGAATTAAAGACTTTTTAGCTGATATTGTATCTAAAACTATCGCTTTAAAAGAAAAGGCTCACTCTTCTAAAACACCTATTGATGAAAAAGAAGCTATTTTCAAAGAAATTGAAGCATTAGAAAAACAAGAAGACGAGCAACTCGAGAAAGTACTAATGGAGCTTTTACCTGAAGCTTTTGCTGTTGTAAAAGAAACGGCAAGAAGATTATGTGAAAATGGGCAATTGTGTGTTACTGCAAATGAAATGGATATTGAGTTAGCTAATAAATATGAGCACCTAACTGTTTCAGCTAATAAGGCTACTTGGAAAAATCATTGGGATGCGGCAGGATCTGAGATTGTTTGGAACATGATTCACTATGATGTTCAACTCATGGGTGGTACGGCACTTCATAAGGGTAAAATTGCAGAAATGATGACTGGTGAGGGAAAAACTCTTGTGGCAACTCTCCCAGTTTATTTGAATGCACTTGCTGGCAAAGGAGTTCATGTTATTACAGTTAACAATTACTTAGCTAAGAGGGATGCAGAATGGATGGGGCCCATTTATCAATTTCATGGCTTATCTGTCGACTGTATAGATAACCATAAACCACATTCACCAGAAAGAATATCGGCATATAATGCCGACATTACATTTGGAACAAATAATGAGTTTGGGTTTGATTATTTAAGAGATAATATGGTGAGTGAACCAGAGGGGATGGTTCAAAGAAAGCATCATTATGCTATAATCGATGAGGTGGATTCTGTTTTAATTGACGATGCAAGAACACCTCTTATTATTTCTGGACCTGTTCCTAGGGGAGATGAACATGAGTTTTCGTTATTAAAACCTAAAATTGAAAAACTAGTTAATCACCAAAGAAAACTGGTTACTTCTCTGCTTTCAGAAGCAAAAACTAAATTAGCAAAAGCTGATCAAGAAGGTGTTGATAAAAAAGAGTTAAAAACTCTTCTTGAACAGGGGGGGCTTTCTCTTTTAAGATCTTTCAGAGGGCTTCCTAAAAGTAAAGCAATCATTAAGTATTTAAGTG
>MDTA01042576.1_pt1 | contig 15837 bp, 14 predicted proteins | sample 811151 | NCBI WGS metagenome assembly MDTA01 (sample SAMN05326648, study PRJNA326480) | marine metagenome | isolation source: seawater | place: Indian Ocean: South | collected 2010 | reverse complement strand
TTATGCGCATTAGCTTTTCTTGTTTTAATCCAATTTAATTTTTTGACAATATGCTTAGGAATCTTTTCAATGATTTTTGCCTTTAGCTACCCTTTTATGAAAAGGTTTACTTATTGGCCCCAATTATTTCTCGGTTTTACTTTTAATTGGGGAATAATTATGGCTTGGACGTCTATAACAAACGAAATATCTTATTTGCCAATTCTGCTTTATTTTGGAGCCATATTTTGGACACTAGGTTATGACACGATTTATGGCATACAAGATATTTCTGATGATGAGGTAATAGGGGTGAAATCTACAGCTATCAAATTTAAAGATAGTATTGGTTTGTTTGTAGGAAGTTGTTATTTAATAAGCTCTGCTTCAATAGTAATTGTTATGGCAAATCTTAAAATAAATTTCAGTTCGATTTTTTTAATTTTATTTTTTTTAACTCTCATTTACCAATTAAAAATATCATCAAACATGCTTCCTAAACAATGTCTTAAAGCTTTTAAGTTGAATGGATTTTCTGGCATGTTTGTTTTTTTAAGCTTTTTTATGTTAAGTGTTGATTTCTGATGAAATTAGATAAAATTATATTTTACGTAAAAAGATTGTATAGAAATTATATTAGACAATACTTAAACAGAATTTTTTTAGCTTTGTTCTTATCATTTCTTGTTGCTGGTACCACATCAGCTATTGCCTGGCTTTTAGATCCAGCAGTTAAAAAAATTTTTATTGAAAATGATAGACTTTATGGAGTCTTTATACCAATTTTAATTATAGTAGCATTTTCAACAAAGGGGATTTCCTTATACTTAGCAAGATCAATAACCTTAGAAATCGGTAATCGTGTAAAACAACAAATACAAAATGAGTTGGCAGGAAATATTCTATTGTCGGACTCAGAAATTATAGAGTCAAAACATTCTGGTAAATACATGTCCCACTTTCTTTACGATGTTGGTTTGATAAATTCCATGGCAAGTACTGCTCTCTTAAATATTATGAAAGATACATTAACTCTAACAGCTTTATTATTTGTGATGTTTTATCAAAATTGGAAGCTTGCCTTTTTTTCGCTGATTATGATGCCATTATCTGCTTTTGTAGCAAGATCACTTGGTAAAAGAATAGCAAAAGCCACGACAAAAGGTTCTCTTGCTACAGGTAAACTCACAACTTTTTTATCAGAAATTTTAAGAGGTTATAAAATCATTAAAATTTATCAAAGAGAGAATTCTGAAAAGAAAAGAGCCTCGGAAGCTATAAACGATATGACTGAAAAAGAGATTAAAATCGGGAAAATTATGATTAGAGCTACACCTGTGATGGAAATTTTACTTGGTTTTATGATTGCAGGGTTTATTTATTTTGCAGGATACTTAATTGCAAATGGAGAGATAGGAATAAATAATTTTTTTTCTTTTTTAGCTGCAATGATGCTTGCTTACCAGCCAGTTAGATCTTTGGCCACTTTAAATATGTCAATTTATCAGGGCGCTGCTGCTGCTGAAAGAGTTTTTGATGTAATAGATAGAAAAAACCTAATACAAGATGATGAAAATGCTCCAGAACTTGAAATCAAGAATTCAAACATAAATTTTAAAAACGTAAAATTTAAATACCAAAAGAGTGATGATAGTGCTGTCAAAAATATAACCTTTGTTGCTCAAGGAGGTAAGGTTACTGCTTTAGTTGGACATAGTGGTGCAGGAAAAAGTACTATAATGAATCTCATACCAAGGTTTTACCAACCTCAAGGTGGAGAAATTTACATAGATGATCAAAATACAAAGAGTGTTTCTTTAAAATCTCTTAGAAGTAAAATAGCAATAGTAAGTCAAGATACTGTGCTTTTTGATGATACTGTTGAAAATAATATTAGGTTCGCAAAACCTGATGCAGGTGATGATGATATTAAAAATGCATGCAAATTAGCTGCTGCAGAGGATTTTATATTAGATTTACCACAGCAATATAAAACTTTGATCGGTGAAAATGGTTCAAGATTATCCGGGGGAGAAAAACAAAGACTTTCTATTGCTAGAGCTATATTAAAAAATTCTCCGATAGTTTTATTAGACGAAGCAACATCGAGCCTAGATACTGAATCAGAGGAAAAAGTTCAGAATGCAATGTTCAATTTAACAAAGAATAGAACTACAATAGTTATAGCGCATAGATTATCAACAATTAAAAAAGCTAATCATATTATAGTTATGAAAAACGGAAATATTGTTGAAAGTGGTACTCATGATGAGTTGTTAAAAAATTCAAAGGTTTACGAAAATCTTTACAAAAAACAAGTATATTAATTAATGCTAAGATTTTTATACAGTCTTCTATTAATTTTAACTTATATACCCTATTCGATTGCAATATTAATAAGAATCTTTTTTAAAAAAGAACATAAATCAAAATTTAAAGAAAAATTATTTTTTAACAAAATAGAAAGGCCAAGTGGTTTTATTTTTTGGTTTCATGTGGCAAGCCTAGGAGAATTTAATAGTATTTTGCCAATAGTGGACTATTACATTAAAAAAGATGAAAAGTATAAGTTCTTAATCACTACTGTTACTCTTAGCTCATATAATGAATTAAAAAAAAAATATGGAAAAAATAAAAGAATATTTCATCAATTTCTTCCTTACGATTTAAACTTATTTACAAATTATTTCCTTAATTCTTGGAAACCTGACATAGTCTCTTTTGTTGACTCTGAGATTTGGCCTAATTTTATTTTTAATATAAAAAAAAGAAACATACCCATTGTTCTTTTGAATGCAAGAATAACAAAAAAAACTTTTAAAAGATGGTTGTTTTTGAAAAAATTCTCAAAAACTTTATTTGGGCTCTTCTCTATATGTATTGCCTCAAGCAAAGAAAGCCAAGAATACTTAAGTTTATTACAAGCTAAAAAAATTAAATACTATGGGAATATTAAATTTTGTTCAGCCTCTCAAGATGATGTAAAAATTGATGAAGAACAATTCCAAAATATAAAAAATAAAAAAATTTGGTGCGCAATTTCAACTCACAATGATGAAGAAATATTTTGTTCGAAAGTTCAGGAAATATTAAACCGAAGTGAAAAAAACTCTTTGTGCATAATTATTCCAAGACACGTACATAGGAATAAAGGAATTTTTTCAAAACTTAGTAAAATGGGTTTTAAATTACAAATCAAAAATGAAAATGATAAAATTGATAAAGCAGCTGAAATCGTGCTTATCAATTACTACGGTGCGGTAAATACATTTTTAAGAAAAATCAAAAATGTTTTTATTGGAAAATCTTTAGTTAAAAAGTTAATTAAAGTTGGTGGTCAAAATCCAATTGAAGCTGCAAAAATGGGTTGTTATATTTTTCATGGCCCTTATGTTTATAATTTTGCTGAAATATATCGTGATCTTAAAAATAAAGAATTTTCTGAAGAAATAAATTATCCTGAAGAATTAGCTAATAAATTATTAAGAAACTTTGGTAATGATAAAAAGCTTGTAGATGGGGAAAAAATAAAAGAGTTAGAGATTTATAGTAATTCTATTTTTAAGAATACTATTAATGAATACGAAATTTTAATTAATGAAAATACTTAAGCCTAAATTCTGGGATAAAGAAGAGCGAGGCATTATCGCTTTACTTTTATCGCCTATTGCAGTTTTTTACAGTGTTTTAATTTACTTAAAAGAAACTTTTTCAAATAAGAAAAAATTTTCAATACCGATTATATGTGTGGGCAATATTTATATTGGTGGAACTGGAAAAACACCTGTCTCAATTAAAATTTATGAAATTTTAAAAAAGTTAAATATGAAACCCGTGATAATTAAAAAAAATTATAGAAATCAAATAGATGAGGTGCGCTTAATAAAAAAATATTGTGAGATAATTTTATGTGATAAAAGAGATGCTGGAATTAAAATAGCTGTAGAAAACAAATTTAATATAATTATTTTAGATGATGGATTTCAAGATTTTGGTATAAAAAAAAACATAAATATTATTTGTTTTAATTCAAACCAAAAAATTGGAAATGGGCTAGTGATACCCGCTGGGCCCTTAAGGCAAAACTTAAGATCACTTAAAAATTGCGATATGATTTTATTTAATGGAACAAAAGATGTGAATTTCGAAAAAAAACTTAGAGAAGTAAATAATAAATTAGATTTCATTTATTATAAATATTTATCAACGGAACTAAATCCATTTGTGAATAGAAAACTGGTAGCATTTGCTGGAATTGGAAATCCAAATAATTTTTTTAAATTTCTTAAAGAAAATAATTTAAATGTTGTTAAAGAAATAAGATACCCTGATCATTACAGTTTTTCTGAAAAAGAATTAGATGATTTAAATCAATTAAAAGAAAAATATGGAGCAACATTAATAACAACTGAAAAAGATTATATGAGGATTGATATTAATTACAGACAAAAACTTAATTTTGTTCCAATTAAAATAGAGTTTGAAAATAAAAATTTTTTTGAAAATATTCTTAAAAATAAAATTTGATGAAAATAATAAAATATACTTTTGAAGCATTGTTTGTTTATTCATTATTTTTAATTGTCAGAATTTTGGGATTAAAAATAGGTAGAAAATTAATTGCATCATTATTTTTAAATATAGGTTTTGTATTTAAGTCAAAAGAAATTGTTAAAAAAAATATTTCTTATGCTCTTGGACAGCTTAATGAGAACGAAATAAAAAATATAACAGAATTTATGTGGAAAAATTATGGATTTATATTTGCCGAATATTTATATCTTGATAAGTTTCGTCATAATAAATTTCCAAAACCACAAATTAAAATATTTGGTAAAAAAATTTTAGAGAATTTAGTTAAGTCTAATAAACCTGCTGTTTTTATTTCAGGTCATTTTGGAAACTTTGAGCTTATGGCGATGGAACTTGAAAAAAATAACGTAAATTTAGGCGCTATTTATCGTCCATTAAATAATTTTTTTTTAAATCCATTTATGGTCTCTTTAAGAAAGAAATACATTTGTAAAAAACAAATTCCAAAAGGGAAAGCGGGTGTAAGAGAAGTTATTGAATTGATGAAAAAAAATTGCAGTATTGCATTAATGGTTGATCAAAGACTTGGTGAGTCTGAAAGATACCCTTTTTTCAATAAGCCCGCGCACACAACTACCTTGCCAGCCCATCTAGCATTAAAATTTGGCTGTGAAATAATCCCAGTTTATATAGAGAGAAATTTAGATAATACTTTCGATATAAATATTTATAGTCCTTTAAAAATAAATAGAACTGATAATTTTCAGGAAGATAAGAATAGGATAACTGTAGAAATAAATAGAATTATTGAAAAAATGATTCTTAAAAATCCAAAACAATGGATTTGGACACACAATAGATGGAAATAATCACTTTTCTTTATTAATCTGTTCGAACCTGATTTTTACTTCTTTGGGAGAAAAATAAGCTTCTTGTAAATCAACATTCCAATAACAAAGTTTATTTAAAGGTATATCTTTTCCAGAAACAGCGCATACAACATAATCTCCTTCTTCAACAACTTCAAACTTGTTTTGAAAAAATTTAAGTTTTGCTTTATTTCGGTTCATGCTAATTTAATAATTGATTTAACCATAATATATGAATTTAGCTGTTATAGGAAGTGGTGGTCGAGAGCACGCTCTCTGCTATAAACTTAGGCAATCAAAGGAAGTAAAAAAATTATATTGTATTCCTGGAAATGCTGGCACAAAAAAATTCGCTGACAATATAAATCAAGATGTTTCAAATTTTGAAGAAGTTTATAGAGTTTTAAAAGATAAAAAAATTGATTTAGTAATAGTTGGTCCCGAGGAGCCTTTGGTAAATGGTATTGTTGATTTTTTGACTGAAAGAAAAATTAACGTATTTGGCCCAAATAAATTTTCTTCGCAACTAGAGGGGTCTAAAGCTTTCATGAAAAATTTGTGCAAAAAGTATGACATCCCTACTGCTAATTTTGGTATTTTTGATGAATTAAATACTGCATTCAATTTCTTAGAAAAAAGCGAACTTCCAATAGTCGTAAAGGCTGACGGTCTTGCCGCTGGTAAAGGAGTATCTATATGTAAATCAAAAGAGGAAGCTAAAACAAAAATAAAAGAGATTATTGAAGGAAAGTTTAAATCATCTAAAAAAGTAGTGCTTGAAGAATTTATTGAGGGAGAAGAATTAAGTTATTTTTGCGTAGTAGATAAAAATACTTTTCGTTTTTTTGGATCTGCTCAAGACCATAAAAGAGTTGGAGAGGGTGATACTGGACCGAATACAGGTGGCATGGGGGCATATTCTCCTGCAAGTTTATTAACAAAAAAACTTGAAGAAAAAATTATAAAAAAAATTATAGAACCTACTCTTAAGGCTTTAAAAGAAATGGGTAATTCTTATAAAGGATTTCTTTACGCCGGACTAATGATTAAAGAAAATGAACCTTATTTAATAGAGTACAATATAAGAATGGGTGACCCTGAATGCCAAGTTTTAATGATGAGACTAAAAACAAGTTTGTTTGATGTTGTAAAGTCAGTAATTAACAATGACTTAAAAAATCTTTCAATTGAGTGGAGTGATGAGAATTGTATGACAATTGTTCTATGCTCTAGGGGATATCCAGATAAATATGAAAAAAATATTGAAATTAAAAATTTGGATAAAGTTATAAATGATGAAAAAAACCAAATTTTTCATGCTGGTACAATTGAAAAAAATAAAAAGATTTTTTCAAATGGTGGTAGAGTTTTAAATGTGACCTCGCTAGGTAATAACCTGATAAATACTAGAAAAAAGTGTCTGTATAATTTGAACAAAATAGGATGGGGAGATGGATTTTTCAGAAAAGATATTGGCTGGAGAATTATAGAAAAAAAATGAGGGGAATAAGTGGTAAATTTAAAAACAAAAAACTTTTCTTTCCTAAGAATTTTAGAACTAGACCGCTAAAGGACAGTGTAAAAGAAAATATCTTTAATATTTTAGAGCATTCAAACAAAATTAATATAAAGTTTAATGAGTCGGTAATCTTGGATTTGTATTCGGGTAGTGGATCCTTTGGTTTGGAATTTTTATCTAGATATAAATCAGAAGTATATTTTGTAGAAAATAATAAAGATGCCATAAAAAGTCTTGAAAAAAATATTCAAAATCTTTCACTTAATAATAGAGTAAATTTGTACGAACAAGATGTTTTTGATTTTTTTAAAAAATTAAATAGTAAAAAAAAATTTGATATTATTTTCTTAGATCCGCCTTTTGCTGATTATAAGTATAAAGATGTTATAAAAATTATTATAGAAAAAAAAATACTTAACAAAAATCATTTAGTTGTTATACACCGGGAAAAAAGTGCATTGGATAGCAATATTCATGATGATTTAGATATAATTGAAAATAGGGTTTATGGAAGATCTAATATTTTTTTTTGTAAATTTTTAAGCTAAAAATTTTTTTGTTAGAACTTTAACTCTTTCTACGGCTGGTTGATCAAAAGGATTAATTTTTAATACCTTGCCAAGTGTTAATGTCTCGCAAATAAATAAAAAGAATAATTTACCAAGAGTATTTTCATCGAATTTTTTGATAATTATTTCTCTGACTGGTATTTTTTTTTCTTTTAAAATTTTTATAAAAGCATTTTTTTGGGACAATTTAACTTGTTCATAGTTTTTCTTATCTAAAAATTTAGCTTCTTTACCAAATATTTTAGAGTTTATCTTTAGATTGTTTTTATCTTTTGAACTAAAAACATAAAAAGATAAATTTTTTGGTCCATCTAAGTAAAGCTGTAGTAAACTGTGATGATCCTTTGGAGCATTTGATATCACCGGTAAAAAACCCTTTTTATTTTTACCTAAACTTTCTGCTAAAAGCTGCTGAGACCAAAATAAGAAGTGTTTTAACTCTGGTACATAATTGAAAAAAATTAAAACTTTATTTTTTATATTTAAACTTTTTTTAATATTTTTGTTTAATTCTGTTCTTTTGTTAATTAAATTTGGAATACTTTTTTTAAATTTATAGGGATCCAGACCCATAATGTAAGCTGGAAGCATAGCAACTTCAGAAAAAACTGAATACCTTCCTCCAATATTTGAATGATGTTTAACAAAATTTATATTTTTATTTTTTGAAAAGTTTCTTAAGATATTTTTTTTATTCTCTGAAATTATAATTGTATTTTTCTTGCTAAAAAAAGAACTAAAAAAACTCGCATTTACCAATGTTTCGGTTGTGTTTCCTGATTTAGAAATAATTAAAAATAAAGATTTTTTTAAATTATTTTCTTTTTTTACTTTATTTAAAAATGCTTGATCTAGATTATCTATAAAAACAAATTTCTTTTTTATTTTGTGTCTTAAAAAGTAGTAGATTGATTTGGTAGCTAAAATTGAACCACCCATACCAATTACAATGATAGTATTAAATTTTTTAAACTTTTTGAATTTTTTTAAATTTAAATTATATTTTGATTCTGGGAAAAATGATTTAAATAAAATATATTTTTCCTTGGATACTTCCTCTAAGATTTTACTAGTTGAAATCACTTCAATTTTTCTTCCTCAATTCCTCCTCTATACTTCTTTCCACTGAAGACTTATTTGATGTGTTTCCCTCGGAGTTACTATCTCCACTAATGATATTTTCAATATTAAGATTTTCTTCTCTGTTACTTGTTTTGCTGCCAGGCAAAGGAAGTTTGTCATAATCAGGTGGTAAAATAAGGGGATCCTTTTTTTTTATTAAGTATTCGTCAGTTGTTTTTTTTTTTGCACCTGTTACTGCTGACTCAAAATCTTGCCAGCCTGCGCATGAAATGGGTAATAAAAAAATTAGAAATAAAAAAAATTTTTTTAGCATTTTAATCTTTTTGTTCACTCTGTAATAATTGTTTTAGTATTATCATAATTATTCCAACTGAAATAAAAATATCAGCAAAATTAAAAGTAAACCAATGAAAACTACCTAAATGAAAATCTATAAAATCTGGAACTGCATAATAATTGAGTCTGTCATACAAATTGCCAAGTGCGCCCCCAATAATTAAGGAGAATATAATTTTTTCAAATTTATCTGATTTAACCATTAAATATATTAGATAAATAATTATTAACAAAATTAAGGCAGAAATTAAATGATAGATAAGACTGGCATTAAAACTTAATAAACCAAATGCAATTCCTGTATTCCAATTTAGTGTCAAATTTAAAAAATCGAACAAAAAAATTTCTCCACCTTGCGATTGTATTAAATCAATAACATAAATTTTTGAAAATCTATCTAATAAAAAAATAATTAATACTGAAAAAAAACTATAAACATCTATTTTTTTAATATTTATTTTATTTTCAAACATCTCGGACACTTTTCATCTTTTACTGCTTCTACTATCTTCCAGCACCTTATACACTTTGTACCTTTTGCTTTTTCAACTTTTATTTCTATATTATTTTCTTTAGAAATTTTTTGAATAACATTAGAGGTGATAAAAAGTTCTTTTGCGTCTATCTCTTTTAAAAGTTCAAATTCTATTTTAGGCAGAGAAATTTCTACCTCCGCTTCTAAACTAGAGCCAATTACTTTCTTTGATCTCTTTTCCTCAATTGCAATGTTAACCTTTTGTCTAACATTTAATAATTTTTCCCATTTTTTAAATAATGCTTCATTTTTCCAACTTTGAGGGATTTCTGGAAAATTATCTTCATGAATACTTGTTGTTTTGTTTTTTTGACTAAGTTGGCTAATCTCCTCCGTTGTAAATGAAAGAACAGGAGCATACCATTTGATCAAACATTCTAAAATTATATTTAATATATCAATACAATTTTTTCTTTTTTTGGAATTTATATCATCACAATATAAAATATCTTTTCTTATATCAAAATAAAAAGATGAAAGATCTAAAGCACAAAAATTTAAAAGCTCTTTTTGAAGTTTGTGAAAATTATATTCTTTTAAATTTTTCTTAATTTGTTGATTGAGTAAAAAGATTTTGTGTAAAATTAATTGCTCAAGTTCAGGATATTCACTGTTTTTTATTTGTTTAAAATTTTTAGGACTATAATCATCTCTTAGATTGCCTAAAATAAATCTAAAAGTATTTCTTATTTTTCTATAAGACTCAGCGTGTTGATCAAGTATTGAGTGATCTATTCTTAAATCCTCGGCATAGTCTGAAGATGCTACCCATAATCTTAATATATCAGCTCCATATTTTTTCAGAATATCTTCTGGAGAAATAATATTTCCAGCAGATTTGGACATTTTCATTCCTTTTCCGTCAACAACAAATCCATGAGACAAAATACTATCGAAAGGTGCTCTTCCCCTTGTTCCACAAGACTCAAGCAATGATGAATGAAACCATCCACGGTGTTGATCAGAACCTTCTAAATACATTGATGCGGGCCACTTCAAATCTTTTCTTTTTTCCAAAACAAATGAATGAGTGGAACCACTATCAAACCATACTTCTACAATGTCATTTGACTTTATAAAGTCTTCCTTTTTATATTTTTTTCCTAAAAATCTTTGTGGATCATCATCAAACCAACAGTCTGAACCTTCTTTTTCATAAATCTTAGCTATATTTTCTACAACCTCCTTGTCTCGCAAGGGTTCGTTTGTTTTTTTATTAACAAAAATTGGTAAAGGAACCCCCCAGGATCTTTGTCTGGAAATACACCAATCTGGCCGAGTTTCAATCATAGCTCTTATCCTTGCTTTTCCTTTTTCTGGAAAAAAAGCAGTTTGATCGATCGACTTCAAAGCTTTATTTCTTAACTTATGGCTTTCCATAGAAATAAACCATTGCGGTGTCGCTCTGTGAACTAAAGGAGCTTTAGATCTCCAAGAATGAGGGTAACTATGAACTAAACTTCCGCTTCCCAAAAGATTTTTTTGTTCAGTTAAATTTTTTATAATAATTTCATCTGCTTTAAAAACATGTATTCCTTCAAAAATAGGAATATTTTTAGTGTATCTACCATCATTATTAACTGTCTCTATGGCCTTCATGCCGTGTTTTAAACACAAATTAAAATCATCTGGACCATGACTAGGGGCGCAATGCACTATACCGGTACCTTGTTCTAGAGTAACAAAATCTGCCTCGAGCATAGGAACATCAAACTTATAACCCAAGTTTTTGAATGGGTGTGAACATATTGTGTTTTTAAATATTTTTCCTTCAAAGGTTTTTAGGATTTTAAATTTACCTAAACCACAATTATCTACTACAGAATTAATTAATTTTTCTGCAATAACAATTTTTTTATTATCAAATTGTAAGAGAGAATAATTAAGGTTTTGGTTATAGGCTAAGGCTTTATTTGCTGGAATTGTCCAAGGGGTAGTAGTCCAAATAACTAATGAAGCATCATTTAAAAAATCTTTATCAGTTTTTTTTATCTGGAATTCTGCATAAATAGTATTTGATTTATGGTCTTTGTATTCTACTTCAGCATCTGCTAAAGCTGTTTTTTCAACAGTTGACCACAAGACTGGTTTAAAGCCTCGGTACAAGCTTCCTTCGATTAGAAATTTTCCCAACTCCCTAACAATTTGGGCTTCTGCGTCAAAACTCATCGTGGAGTAATAGTTGTTCCAATCCCCAATAACACCTAATCTTTTGAATTCGTTTTTGTGAATACCAATCCATTTTTGTGCAAAGTCTCTACACTCTTTTCTAAAATCTTTTGTTGGAACTTCGTCTTTATTTTTTTTCTTCTTTTTATATTCTTCTTCAATTTTCCACTCTATTGGTAGCCCATGGCAATCCCATCCAGGAACATAAATTGAATCTTTGTTATTCATTTGATGAAACTTTGTTACAATATCTTTTAGAATTTTATTTAAAGCTGTCCCCATATGTATATGTCCATTCGCATATGGTGGTCCGTCATGAAGCACAAACTTTTCTTTTCCAACTGATTTCGCTCTGAGTTTTTCATATAGTTTTGATTTATCCCAATTTTCCAAAATTTTGGGTTCTTTAGTTGGAAGGTTCGCCTTCATAGAAAAGGATGTTTTAGGAAGATTTAAATTGTTATCAGCCATTTACTTTTTCGAATTATCTATGTCTTTTTTAATTTGTTTTTTTAATTGAATAATATTTTTAAATTTTTTTTCTTTTCTTATAAATTTTGTTAACATTACTTTTATACTTTTATCATATAAATTTTTTTTCAAACCAAAAATATGCGCTTCCAATAAGAGTTTATTTTTTCCAAAAGTTGGCTTATATCCTATATTTACAATGGCCTTTTTTTTAATCTTTTTATTTACTATGACTATTGAAGAATAAACGCCCACTTTTGGAACTATATAGTTTTCTAAATCTAAATTACACGTGGGAAATCCAATTTTTTTTCCTCTTTGCTCTCCCTTTCTAACTTTCCCTTCAATCGCCCAATATCTACCTAACATTTTATTTGCAAAATCTATTTCACCGTTTTTAATTTTCTTTCTTATTAATGTTGACGAAATTATTTTTTTTCTTTTATTTAGAGGTGAAACAGTTTGGGTTTTATAATTATAAAAAATTTCTTTTCTTTTCAGTAGGTTTATATTACCAGCTCTATTTTTGCCAAATTTAAAATTTTTACTTATAAAAATAAATTTTGCTTTCAATTTTCTATGAAGAACTTTTTCTATAAAATTTTCTGCATTCGTTTTTGAGAAATTTTTATCGAATTTTTTAATTATTAAAAAATCAATTCCAAGCTTTTTCGATGATTCGATTTTCTGTTTTAAAGAATCTATCCTAAAATTTTTTATTTTTTTATTAAAAAACATCACTGGTAAAGGATGAAAAACTAGCAAACCAAATTTAATCTTATTTTTCTTTGCAATATATTTTCCTGTCTTCAAAACTCTTTTATGTCCTAAATGAAAACCATCAAAATTACCAATAGCAATTGCTGAGTTTTTATATTTTTTTGAAATATTAAAATTTTTAAAAATTTTCATTTACCAGGTCAGTTCCTTTTGAAAATATTTTGATGAAACATTATACTCCTTTAGTAAATTTTCTATTAATTCCTCATCAAATATTTTGGCTTTATGAACGCCTTCAGTTATAAATATTGAGTCTATTCCCATATTGTTTGCTCCTTTAATATCAGTTTTAAGATTATCTCCAATGACTAGAGTTTTTTGATCTGCTTTTAAACATGAAAGGTAAACTTCTTTATGAGGTTTGCCAAAATAGATAACTTCTCCTCCCAGATTTTCAAAAATTTCAGCTATCTTGCCGGCACAATATTCTTCTTCGCCTCCTCTATGAACTACTAAGTCTGGATTCGTACATACAAATTTTTTATCTGTATATTTTTTTAGCAGCTCCTCATAATATTTTAGATTTTCCTCTTGTTCATCAAAAAGCCCTGTGCAAAGAATAAAGTTGCATTTCTCAAGACTAGTTTTGTTTTTTTTAATATCATAAAATAAAGAATCGTCCCTTTGGGGGCCTAGGTGGAAAAATTTTTCTCCGAATGTATTTTTTTTTAGGGAATTCATTGCTGCCTCACCAGAGGTTAAAACATTTTTAAGTAATTTTTCATCCATTTTCATTTTTTTTAAAAACTCTACAACTTTTTTAGTTGGACGAGGAGCATTGGACAAAAAAACAACTCTTTTACCATTTGCTTCAAGTTTTTTTACTGCATTGATCGCCGAAGCATTTAATTTAATGCCATTATGCATTACACCCCACAAATCAACAATAAACGCATCATATTCATGAAAAATTTTTGAAAGATGCTCTAATTTTTTAGTTTTCATAGGAAATACAAGCTTTTTAAGGCAAATTTTTTATTATCATACTCTTGCAAAATTCTAAATACATACCATATTTCATTATTATAAATAAAAGGAGTTTTCATGAAATTTAGACCGCTACACGACAGGGTTTTGATTAAAGTGCTTGATAGTGAGGAAAAAACCAAAGGTGGAATAATTATTCCAGATACAGCAAAAGAAAAGCCTCAAGAAGGTGAAATAGTTGCCGTTGGAAATGGTGCAAAAACTGAAGATGGAAAAATTATAAAAATGGACGTAAAAGTTGGTGATCGTGTTTTGTTTGGAAAGTGGTCTGGAACAGAAGTTAAAATCGATGGTAAAGAATACAGCATAATGAAAGAATCGGACATTATGGGTATTACTAAAGGAAAATAATATTTAAAAGGAGATCTAAATGCCAAAAATAATAAAGTTTAATAATGAAGCTCGAGCAAAAATGCTTAAAGGCGTTGATACTTTGGCAAATACTGTAAAAACGACTCTTGGACCAAAAGGAAGGAACGTTGTTATTGATAAGTCTTATGGTGCACCAAGAACAACTAAAGATGGAGTAACAGTTGCTAAAGAAATTGAACTTGAGGATAAGTTTGAGAATATGGGTGCGCAGATGGTTAAGGAAGTTGCCAGCAAAACAAATGATAATGCTGGTGATGGAACAACAACGGCAAGTATTTTGGCACAAGCAATTGTAGGCGAGGGAGTTAAATACGTGACCGCAGGAATGAACCCAATGGATATAAAAAGAGGTATTGATAAGGCTGTGGAGAGTGTGATTGAAAGTCTTAAGAAAACATCAAAAAAAGTAAAAGCTAACGAAGAGGTTGCTCAGGTAGGAACGATATCTGCAAATGGAGAAAAGGAGATTGGAGATATGATTTCAAAAGCAATGCAAAAAGTTGGTAATGAAGGTGTTATTACAGTTGAAGAAGCAAAAGGAATCCAGACCGAATTAGATGTTGTTGAAGGTATGCAGTTTGATCGAGGATACTTGTCTCCTTATTTTGTTACGAACGCAGATAAAATGACAACCGAATTAGATAACCCACTAGTATTACTTCATGAAAAAAAGCTAACTAATTTACAGCCAATGGTTCCGCTTTTAGAGTCTGTAGTTCAAGCTAACAGACCATTAATGATAATTTCTGAAGACGTAGAAGGTGAAGCCTTAGCAACTCTTGTTGTAAATAAATTAAGAGGAGGTTTAAAAGTGGTTGCAGTGAAAGCCCCTGGTTTTGGAGATAGAAGAAAAGAAATGCTTGAAGATATTGCAATTTTAACTGGTGGTCAGGTTATTTCAGAAGATCTTGGAACCAAGCTTGAGAGCGTAAAGATTAATAACTTAGGTTCGTGCAAAAAAGTAAAAATTGATAAAGAAAATAGTACACTTGTTGCAGGGGCGGGAAAAAAAGCAGATATAGAAGCAAGATGTAATCAAATAAGAAAACAGATTGAAGAAACCACTTCTGATTATGATAAGGAAAAACTTCAGGAAAGATTGGCTAAGCTAGCTGGTGGTGTTGCCGTAATTAAAGTTGGTGGTGCAACCGAAGTAGAAGTTAAAGAGAGAAAAGATAGAGTTGAAGATGCGTTAAATGCTACAAGAGCTGCAGTTGAAGAAGGAGTTGTTGTGGGTGGAGGATGCGCTCTTCTTTATGCTTCTCAAGAGTTAGATAAAGTAAAAGTCAAAGGTGATGACCAAAAAGCTGGTGTAGATATAATTAAGAAAGCTCTACAAGCTCCTATCAGACAGATTGCTGCGAATGCCGGTGTTGATGGTTCAATAGTTGTAGGAAAGTTATTAGAAGGAAAAAAAGCAACGCAAGGTTTTGATGCTCAGGAAGAACAGTATGTTGATATGTTTTCAAAGGGTATTATCGACCCTATGAAAGTTGTTAGATCAGCTTTGCAGGATGCATCTTCCATTGCGGGTCTGTTAATTACAACAGAGGCAATGATTGCTGATAAACCAGAAGAAAAAGATTCTGGTCCTGCTATGCCTCCTGGTGGAATGGGTGGAATGGGAGGAATGGG
>MDTA01060892.1_pt1 | contig 15842 bp, 17 predicted proteins | sample 811151 | NCBI WGS metagenome assembly MDTA01 (sample SAMN05326648, study PRJNA326480) | marine metagenome | isolation source: seawater | place: Indian Ocean: South | collected 2010 | reverse complement strand
GGCGCAAAAGGAATTATGACATCTGGTGATGTGCAATGGATGAAAACAGGTAGAGGAATAATCCACTCTGAAATGCCTGCTATGAAAGAAGGTAAGTTACTAGGTTTTCAGCTTTGGATTAATATGCCAGCAAAACACAAAAAGAATAAACCCGAGTATCTATATATAAAAGGTAGTGAGCTTGGAACACATAAAGATAATGACAAAACAGTTAAAGTGATAGCTGGAAAATATGAAAACGCAGAAGGTCCTGAAAAAAATCATAACGTTGAACCAATATATTTTCATGTAGTTTTAAATGAAGGCAAAGAATTTAGTTATGATGCTCCACAGGGGCATAATAGTTTTATATATTTACTTAAAGGTGAGCTTAAAATTGGTGATAAAGATCACGATAAAACTACTGATTCTAATTTAATTCTTTTAGATAAAGGAAGTAAGCTTAATGTTAAAGCTAATAAAAAATCTGAATTTCTTTTCATAGCAGGTAAGCCAATTGGTGAACCAATAGCACGAGGTGGTCCATTTGTTATGAATACCAAAGCTGAAATCTTAGAAGCTGTTCAAGATTATAATAACGGAACGTTTGCCAAATATTAAAAGTTCAAGTACGTTTCTAGATAATGCCAAAATCAATAATAATTAAGAAAAATGGTGGTCCTGAAGTTCTAGAACTACAAGATGTTAATGTAGGTTCTCCTGGTCCAGATGAAATTAAAGTTACCAATCACGCAATTGGATTAAATTATATTGATACCTATCATAGATCAGGTTTGTATGCTTTACCTCTTCCTAGCGGAATAGGTTTAGAGGCTGCAGGAAAGATTCTTGAAGTTGGGAACAATGTAACTGAATTCAGTAAAGGAGATAATATAGCATATGCAGGTATACCAATTGGAGCTTATTCGACTGAAAAGATTATTCCTTCAAAAATTGCTGTAAAAATTCCTGATGGAATTTCACATAAAGTTGCAGCCTGTCTAATGACAAAAGGTTTAACCACCTACTACTTGTTAGCCAAAACATATAATTTAAAAGCTAATGAAACTGTTTTGTTTCATGCGGCAGCAGGAGGAGTCGGTCAAATTTTTGGTCAATGGGCTACAAGTATAGGAGCTAAAGTTATTGGCACGGTAGGTGCTGATGAAAAAATTGAAGTAGCAAAACAAAATGGTTATGAACATGTGATAAATTATTCAAAAGTTAATTTTTCAAAAGAAGTAATGAAAATTACTAATAACGAGGGTGTTCCTGCTGTATTTGATGGTGTAGGAAAAAAAACTTTCCAAGAATCGATTAAATGCCTGAAACAAAGAGGTGTGATGATTAGCTTTGGTAATGCTTCTGGACCTTTGGATCCAATCAATGTGCCAAAAGATATACAGCCAAAAAGTTTATACTTAACAAGACCAACTATGGGCCATTACTTTGCTAATAGAAAAGAATTACAAGCTGGAGCTGATATAATGTTTGAAAAAATCAAATTTGGTATGATAAAAGTAAAAATATTTAAAGAGTATAAACTTTCTGAAGCTAGTCAGGCACATTCTGATTTGGAGTCCAGAAAGCTTTTGGGACCTTGTGTGTTGGTTCCATAATGAAAAAGATTATAACTCCTTGTATCAGTATTTGTAGAACAGATCCTTTAACTGGTTATTGCTATGGTTGCGCTAGAACAAACGATGAAAAGAGAAAATGGAAAGATGAAAACACTGACAAAAAATGGAAAGAGGAAAATCTTAAGATAATTATAAGTAGAATGCAAGGTTGGCAATTAGAAACCTTTAAAGAGTCTTATGAGCATAAAAAAAATAAAGGAGTTTCTTTATTTAAAAAAAAGTTATTAGAAACTAAATAAATTATAGGTCGTTTTTCATCGAGTCCATGTCACTTAAATGATATTTCAAGGCTTTATTTGAAAGTCTAATTTCTTGTAAAAATAAAAATATCGATATAATCATACAAATACAGCATGCTGCAAAATTCAATCTAGCTACATTTAAATTATCGAGATACAACAATAAAACTGTAGTCATATTAAATAAAAATCCAAAAGCAGCAAAACCCATCGTATATTTTAGAAGGTTAGTTCTATTATTTAGAACGTGCAATTGATTTTCTAATGCCGGTGGAGCTTTTTTTTCAAATGTTAATTGATCGTGTAATCTTCTAATTAACCCACTCAAAGTGTGAAATCTATTACTATACATAGTCATCATTAAAGGGATAGCTGGGAACATTAATGCTGCTACTGTGTAATCAATATCCATATCGAATCAAATTGATTATGAAGTTAGTGTTTGATATTTACAAGTAATATTTCATGCATCATTTAAAAATATTCATAGAATTAACTAGATTAAATAAACCTATAGGTTTTATGCTTTTGTTTTGGCCTTGTTCATGGGGGTTAGCGTATGCTTATAACTTTAACTATGGTTTAGATCTGTTTTTATATTATTTGTTATTATTTTTTTTGGTTCAATTTTAATGAGAAGTGCGGGATGTATTGTTAATGATATCGTTGATAAAGACTTTGATAAACATGTTAGAAGAACAAAAAACCGCCCAATCGCCTCAGGTAGAATATCAATAAAACATTCTTTTATTTACGTAATAATACTTTGTTTGATCGCATTTTTAATTTTAATACAATTTAACTTTTTAACTATTATTTTAGGAATGAGCTCAATGATATTAGCTTTTTCTTATCCTTTCATGAAAAGAGTCACTTACTGGCCCCAGTTATTTCTTGGTATAACTTTTAACTGGGGAATAATAATGGGATGGACTGCTTTAAGTAATAGTGTATCTACAGAAATAGTGCTTTTATATATTTCAGCCATATTTTGGACATTGGGCTATGACACGATTTATGGGGCTCAAGATATGTCAGATGACGAAATAATTGGATTAAAATCCACAGCTATTAAATTTAAAAAAAATATTAAGTTATTTATTTTAACAACTTACTCTATCTCAATAACATTAATTCTTTATATATTTAAAAATGAGATTGGTATTAATTTTTTTACATTTTTTGTAACAATATTTTTAATAAGCCTATTTTACCAAATTTTAGCTTTCAAAAAAAATAAAACTGAAAATTATATAAAACTTTTCAAATCTAATAATTATTCAGGATTAATTTTATTTTTAGGAATTTTGTCAACGAATATTTAAAATGAAATTTGATGAACTTAAAATCATATTAAAAAGGCTATTTAAAGAGTACGTAAGAAAACACCTTAAGAGAATTTTGATTGCTCTAGTATTGTCAATAATAGTTGCGGGAAGCACCTCTGGTATTGCTTGGTTATTAGATCCTGCAGTAAAAAAAATATTTATTGAGCAAAACAAAGTGTTTGCTTGGTCTATTCCTCTATTAATAGTTATCGCTTTTTCAAGCAAAGGGTTATCCTTATATCTAGCTAGAATTAATATTATTAGAGTTGGGGAGGAGATTGCCGGAGAACTCCAAAAAAAAATTGCCAATAATATTTTAACGTCTGATATTCAAACATTAGACAATAGACATTCTGGAAAATATATATCAAATATTATGTTTGATGCTCACTATGTGCAAAACCTAGTCAGCTCAGGTGTTTTAAATTTAATGAAAGATAGTTTCTCTGTAATAGCTTTGGTCTCTCTAATGTTTTATCAAAATTGGAAGCTGGCCTTATTTGCTATTTTAATGATGCCATTGGCTGCAGGACTTGCAAAATCATTAGGAAAAAGAATTGGAAAAGCTACTTCTAAAGCTGGAGTTTCTTCAGGGGACCTCACATCCTTTTTGACAGAAATATTTAAAGGATCAAAAATGATAAGAATTTATCAAAAAGAAGATGAAGAGAATAAAAAAGCTGATAAAAAAATTAATGATCTAGTTGAAAAAAATATTAAAATTGCGAGTGTTTTAATTCGGGCAACTCCAATTATGGAGACATTAACTGGTTTTATGATAGCTGGTTTTATAATTTTTTCAGGAAAACTAATAGCTGCTGGGGAATTAGGAGTAAATAATTTTTTTTCATTCCTAGCTGCAATGATGTTGGCATATCAGCCAATAAGGTCTTTGGCCACAATCAACATGGCAGCTTACCAAGGTGCTGCTGCTTTTAAAAGAATTAGTAATATTATTGATAAAGATATTAACGTGAAAGAGATTCATGGGGCTCCAAAACTAATTTTAAAAAATTCTAATATAAAATTTGATAAAGTCGAGTTTAAATATGACTCAACAGATGAAAAAGCTATTAAAGAAATTAGTTTAGAGATCAAAGGGAACACAATGACTGCATTTGTTGGTCACAGCGGAGCTGGAAAAAGTACAATTATCAACTTACTGCCAAGATTTTATGATCCTCAAAAAGGATCAATAGAAATAGACAATCAAAATATTAAAGATGTTTCTTTAAATTCTCTAAGAAAAAATTTATCTTTAGTAAGCCAAGATGTTATTCTGTTTGATGACACAGTAAAAAATAATATTTCTTATGCAAGACCTGAAGCCACGGAACAAGATATTATTGAAGCCTGTAAATTTGCTGCGTCTGACGACTTTATTAAAAAACTTCCGCAAGGCTATAATACTATAATTGGAGAAAACGGTGTTAGATTATCAGGAGGTCAAAAACAAAGAATTTCAATTGCAAGAGCAATACTAAAAAAATCACCTATAATCTTGTTAGATGAAGCAACTTCTTCGCTAGATGCTGAGTCAGAAGAAATAGTTCAAAATGCTTTAAATAATCTTACTAGAAACAAAACTACTTTAGTGATTGCCCATAGACTTTCAACTATTCACAGTGCAAATAAAATCTTTGTAGTGAGCCATGGAAAAATAGTAAATTCAGGCAATCATGAATTTTTAATTAAAAATTGTGAAGAATATAAATCACTTTATCAAAAACAATTAAAATAAGATGATTATCATCTATAAAGTGCTTACAAATCTTTTATATCCAGTCTTAATAATATTTATATATTATAGAAAAATAATAAATAAAGAAGATCCTATAAGATTTAGAGAAAAAATTTTACCCTCATATTTCAAAGTAAACAAAAAAGAAAATCTTAAATTAATTTGGTTTCATGCTGCTAGTATAGGTGAATTTAAAAGTATTATTCCAGTAATTAATCAATTAAACCAAGATGATAAAAATTTACACTTTTTAATTACTACAAATACTCTTAGTTCTGGAAATCTTGCAAAAATCGAACTAGAAAAAATTAAAAATGCAGAACACAGATATTTTCCTTTAGATGTATCATTCTTAATTGATAAATTTTTATATTTATGGAAGCCAGATAAAATTTTTCTTGTTGATTCCGAGATTTGGCCAAATTTAATCTTAAAAGCAAAAAAGCATGGTATTCCAGTAGCACTATTAAATGCAAGATTAACCTCAAAATCATTTAAAAGATGGATGATTTTTCCTAAAGTGGCTAAAAAAATTTTTGGAATAATTGATTTGTTTATTTGCTCAAACCTTGAGACAAAAAATTATTTAGAAAAATTAAAACTTAAAAATATATATTTTAAAGGAAACATTAAGTTAGCAGGTCAAATTAATGAGGATAAAATTGTAAATTATAATGAAAGTATTCTACTAAAAAAAAGATTTTGGTTAGCTGCAAGCACTCATAAAGAAGAAGACATTTTTTGTCTAAAAACTCACTTAAAACTAAAAGAAAAATATGATGATATTATCACTATTATTGCTCCTAGACATATAGAGAGATCAAAAGATCTGAAATCCTTATCAGAAAAATTTAAACTTAATGCACAAATACTCGATAGAAATGAGAAAATTAATGAAAACAAAGAAATAATTATAATTAATTATTTTGGATCTTTAATAAGTTATTTCAAATTTGCTAAAAGTGTATTTATTGGTAAATCGATGATTAAGAAATTAAGAAATGATAGTGGACAAAACCCTATTGAAGCAGCGAAATTAAATTGCAAAATTTATCATGGACCATTTATTTACAATTTTGAAGACATATATCAGTTACTCGATCAAAATAATATTTCACAAAAAATTAATTCATATGAAGAATTAAGTAAAAATTTGGAAATAGATCTTAAAGATTTTAAAAAATTTGAAATTGATAAAAAAGTTTTTGTTAATAAATTAGGACAAAAAACTTTGGAGGAAACAATGACATTAATTAAGACTTTTTTGAAGAATGAAAATTAATAAACCTAAATTTTGGAGCAAAAAGGCAAGTATTATTTCAATTTTATTGTTACCTATAACTTTTTTATATTTATTCCTATTTTTTTTAAAAAAAAAAGTTACAAAATCAAATACATTCAAAGTGCCTATCATATGTGTTGGTAATATTTATATTGGGGGCACAGGAAAAACACCTGTTTCAATTCATCTAGCAAATGAGTTAAGCAAATTAGGTAAAAATCCAGTTATTTTGAGAAAATATTATAAAGACCATGCTGACGAATATAATTTAATTCAAAAATCGTTTAAAAATTTAATTTTAAATTCCAATAGAACTTCTGGTTTAAAAGAAGCAGAGAAATTAAAATATAAAGTTGTAATTCTTGATGATGGATTTCAAGATCATAGTATTAAAAAAAATTTTAATATAATTTGTTTTAACCAAAAACAACTGATTGGAAATGGATTTGTTTTACCATCAGGACCCTTAAGAGAAAATTTAAGTTCATTAACTCAGGCAGATGTAGTAATCATTAATGGAAATCAAGATAAAAATTTTGAAGACAAAATTTTAAATATAAACAAAAATTTAAATATTTTTTACTCATATTATAAACCTGTTAACTTAGAAGAGTTTAAAAATAAAAAATTATTGGCTTTAGCTGGAATAGGAAATCCTGAAAATTTTTTTGAAATGATAGAGAGTAATTCTTTAAAAATAGAAAAAAAGTTAGTTTACCCAGATCATTATAAGTTCTCTAAAAACGAAATTTTGAAAATTATGGATGAAGCTAAAAACAACAATTATAAATTAATAATGACTGAAAAAGATTATTTTAAAATTAAAAAATTTAATTTTAATACTATTGGGTACCTTAAAATTGAACTAAAAATAGAAAATCAAGAAAAACTAATTGAAATAATAAATAATAAAATATGGTAAAAAAAGTTAAATATTTTTTTCAATCCATTATAATTTTTTCCTTCTATGTAATCTGCCGTATTTTGGGATTAAAATTAAGTAGAATTATTTTTTCAAATTTATTTGTATTAGTTGGACCACTTTTTAGGTCAAAAAAAATTATTAACAAAAATATAAATATTGCTTCAAAAGTAGTTTCAAATTTAAATGAAGAAAAGATAATTAAAAGTATGTGGAAAAATTATGGAATGACTTTTGTTGAATATATTTTTTTAAAAAGATTTCGTGAAAAAAACTCACACGTAACTATTAAAGATTTAGCTGGATTAACTGAGATAGCTAATAAAAAAAAATCTGTAATTTTTATATCTGGACATTTTGCTAACTTTGAATTGATGTCTATGGAGATTACTAAGAAAAATATTTCTCTTGCTACAATTTACAGACCATTAAATAATATTTTTCTAAATTCATTTATGGAATCTTTAAGAAAAAAATATATTTGTAAAAATCAAATTAAAAAAGGTGTTAATGGTGTCAGAGAAAGTATAGATTATATAAAAAACAATTATTGTTTGGCTCTTATGATTGATCAAAGAGTTAGTGAGGGTAAAAAAGTAGATTTTTTTAATCAAGCCTCTTTAACAACTACCTTGCCAGCACAACTTTCAATAAAGTTTAATTTAGACATAATTCCTGTTTTTATAGAAAGGGATAAAGACAATAATTTTAAAATTGAGTTTCAAAAGAAAATTGTCCCTCATAATTATAAAAATAAAATGGATTTAACTATAAAATTAAATGAAGTTTTAGAAAACATGATCAAAAAAAATCCTTATCAATGGATATGGACACATAATAGATGGAAATAAAATTATTTTTTTTTCAATTTTAATCTTTGGCTGACTTCAATTGGAGAAAAATATGCTTCTTGGAAATCTACACTCCAATAATTTAAATTTTGTAAAGGTATTTTTTTTCCAGATATTGCACATAAAACATGGTCTCCTTGTTCAATAATCTCAAAATAATTGTGCTTAAAAAGAAGTTTCGCTTTTTTTTTATTCATCGTTAAATTATACAGTATTAAATTAAACATGAATATCGGATTAATTGGCAGCGGAGGAAGAGAGCACGCCTTATGTAAAAAGATACATGAGTCAAAACTTGTTAAAAAAATTATTTGTTTTCCTGGAAACGCCGGTACATCTGAACTAGCAATAAATATTGATGTCGATATCTCAAATTTTAAAGAAATTCTTAAATTAATAAAATACTATAAAATTGATCTGGTAATCGTTGGACCTGAAGAACCTTTGGTTAATGGGATTGTCGATTTTTTGAAAAAAAATAAAATTAGAGTTTTTGGACCAAATAAATATGCCGCAAAACTTGAAGGTTCGAAAGCTTTCATGAAAAAAATTTGCTTCCAGAACGGTATACCGACCGCTAGGTTCAAGATTTGTAGAAATAAAGAGCAAGTAAAAATATTTTTAAGATCATTTGTTTTGCCTATAGTTGTTAAAGCTGACGGCTTAGCTGCTGGTAAAGGAGTCACAATCTGTAAAACAAGAAAACAAGTAATGAAAGTTGCTAATGAAATATTTAAAGGTAAATTTGCGTCTTCTAAAACAATTATTTTAGAAGAATTTTTAGAGGGAGAAGAAGCTAGCTATTTTTTAATAGTTGATAACAATAATTTTAAATATTTTGGATCTGCGCAAGATCATAAGCGAGTTTATGAAAAAGACAAAGGTCCTAACACTGGTGGAATGGGTGCATACTCACCAGCTCCAATTATTACTCAAAAGTTAGAAAAAAAAATTATTTCAAAAATAGTAAAGCCAACTTTATCTGCATTAAAAAAAAGTAAGAGTCCTTACAATGGGTTTTTATATGTGGGATTGATGATTAAGGATAATGAACCTTATTTAATAGAATATAATATAAGGATGGGGGATCCTGAATGCCAGGTGATACTGCCAAGACTTAAAACTGATATTGTTAAAATATTTATCGAAACAGTTAAAAATAATTTAAAAAACACTAAAATTAGATGGTCCAATAATAAAAGTATGACGATTGTATTATGCAGTAAGGGTTATCCTGGTAATTACAAGAAAAATTGTAAAATTGAAAATATTAAAAAAATTAGATTGTCAAAAAAAGATTTTATATATCATGCAGGAACAAAACTTGTCAAAGGTGAATTAATTTCGAGTGGTGGTAGAGTTTTAAACATAACATCTTTAGGTAATAACTATCTTAAAATAAGAGATAAAATTATTTTTAATATTAAAAAATTAAATTGGAAAAATGGGTTTTATAGAAAAGATATTGGCTGGAAAGTCATAAATAAAAAATGAGAATTATAAGTGGGACTTTAAAAGGTAGGTCTATAAAATTTTTAAAAAATCTTAATACAAGACCACTTAGAGATAGCGTAAAAGAAAATATTTTTAATTTTCTTAACCATTCAAATTTAATTCAGGTCAAAATCGATAATTCAAATATTCTTGATTTATACTCAGGAATTGGATCGTTTGGTATTGAGTGTATTTCAAGAGGTGCTCGGAAAGTAACTTTTATTGAGCAAGATCCAGGGGCAACAGAAATATTAAAAGAAAATTTAGTTAAGTTATCTATAATTAACAAATCAAAAATATATACAAATAAAATAGAAAATATTATTAGTAAAGATCTTGCAGAAAAATATAGTATTTTTTTTTTGGATCCGCCGTTTGCTGATTTTGATTTCTTAAAAAATCTTTTAATAATTAAAAGAAAAAAAATTTTTGAAAAAAATCATGTTGTAGCCATACATAGGGAAGCAAAATCTAAAGATGAACTAAGAGATATTTTAAAGATTATTCAAATTAAGAAATATGGTAGATCAAAAATTATATTTGGAATTTTAAATTAAGTATTTTTTTGTGTAAATTTTTACTTGTTCAACAGCTGGCTGATCAAATGGGTTAATTTTTAATAATTTACCTATAATAATTGTCTCGATAATAAATAAAGAGAAAAGTTTTCCCACATTTTCTTCATTTATTTTTTTTAGTCTAAATTCTCTATATGGAATATTTTTTTTAATTAATGTTTTAACTAATGCCTTTTTTTGAGCGTCTTTAATAGTATTAATTTTTTTTTTATTAAGAAAAGTATTTATACTCATATTATTAATATTAACTTTTATATTTGATTTTTTTTCTAAACTGAAAATATTAAAAAATTTGTCCTTAGGTCCATCAAGATAAAGTTGTAATAAACTATGGTGGTCCTTAGGGGCATTTGATACTAAAGGTAATAATCCTTTATTTTTTTTCCCTAAACTCTCAGCTAAAAGTTGCTGAAACCAATATAAAAATTTTTCTAATTTTGGACAGTAATTTAATAATATTAAACTATTAAATTTTTTTGAACCCATTAAATTGGAAATTTTAAGTACATTATTTTTTAAAAAAGATTTATTGCTATTATCTAAACATTCTAAAATTTTCGACCTTAGCTTAAGAATATTTACCCCCATAAGATAAGCTGGAATAATCCCAACTTCAGAAAGCACCGAGTATCTTCCACCTATATATTTATTATGTTCTATATAGAATAAATTGTATTTCCTCGATAATAAATATAAAGAATTATTTTTTTTTTCAGAAATCAAAATAATATTTTTTGAATTTTTCTTAATAATATTAAAAGCAAAAGTATTTGATAAAGTCTCAATGGTATTTCCTGATTTAGAAATGATAATAAAAAGTGTCTTTAAAATTTGTTCTTTTTTTTTAAAATTGATAATTTTATCTTCATCAAGATCATTAAAAAAATAGACTTTTTTTTTTTATTTTTTCCTGAAACAAATTGTAAATTGCCTCAGCTCCTAGGATTGATCCGCCCATGCCTATTATAGCGATTGAGTTAAATCTTTTGAATTTATTAAGTTCTTTTGTTTTGAAATTATATTTAAAATTTTTGTTTAAAACATTTAGAGTTTTTTTCTCATTTTTAATATCATTTCTAATGTCTAAAAAAATTTTTTCAAAACTTTTTCGTTGTTTCTTCAATAAACTGTTATTAAGATTTTGTGACTGAATATTATTTTTATAATACAAATTTAAACTCACTAACGTATTTTTTCTAGTATTGATTTTTCTACAGATGATGACTGACTTTTAGAATTTTTATTTTTTTTTGGTATTTTTAATATTTTTTTAATTCCATCTTTATTATTTTGATCTTGTTTGTTAATTGAATCTGGTTCTGGAATTTCTTTCAAATCTGGAGGTAACACTAATGGACCTTTTTTCTTTACTAAAAATTCATCTGTTGTCTTTATCTTTTCATTTCGTAATACTTTACCAACATCTCCACAAGAAGAAAAAATTAGCAAACTGACTAAAACTAAAACTTTTTTCATTTAATTTTTTTTTAAATAACCATTTATTAATAAAATAATTATACCTAAAGTTATGAATATATCAGCAACATTAAATACGAACCAATGGAAGTTTTCATAGTGTATATCTATAAAATCAGGCACAGCTTTATAAGTTAATCTATCATAAATATTTCCAATCGCCCCTCCAATTATAATTGAGAAAGCAAATCTGTCTTGATTATGAGATGAAAAAGAGACGTAAATCAGAAATAGTATTAATAAACTTATTAAAAAAGTAATCGAATTATAAAAAAGTGGATTATTAAAACTTAATAAACCAAATCCTATTCCGTTGTTCCAAATTAAGTCTAAATTAAGAAAACTATTAACATAGTATGCTTTCTCACTAAAATTTTTTATTATAATTAATTTTGTGATCCTGTCTAATGAAAAAATAAATACAATAAAAAAAAGGTAAAGAACATTTTCTTTCTTAAAAAAGTAAATTTTTTTTTCTTTTAAATTAGTTATTAAATTCATTTTAAATCAAAGTAGCGCATCTGCTGCAATTTTGCTCTAAAATTTTCCAGCACCTTGGGCATTTATTTCCCTTAGCTTTCTTTACTTCAATTATGATTTTGTCATTATCTGATAATATTATTTCTGCTTTAGAGGTTATCAGGTATTCAGCTAAATCTAAATTTTTCAAAAGTTCAAATTTGCTTTTATTTACAGTCAATTTTACAGAAGCCTCTAAACTTGATCCAATTTCTTTGGTTGATCTTTTTTCTTCAATCGCAACATTGGCCTCTTGTTTAATAGCGAATAGTTTATCCCACTTTTCATTTAATTCTTTATTTTCCCAACTTTTTGGAACTTTAACAAATAAATGTTCATGAATATTTTTTTTTTCTTTATTAATTAAACTATATATTTCATCTGTCGTAAAAACTAATATTGGTGCAAACCATTTAAGTAGGCTTTCTAATAATATATTTAAAACGCTGACACAATTTTTTCTTTTTTTAGAATTTAAGCTATCACAATAAAGAACATCTTTTCTAATATCAAAGTAAAAAGAGGAAAGATCTAATGTGCAAAAATTTAATAACTCTTTATAAAGTTTATGAAAATTGTAATTTTTTAAACCAGTCTCTACTACTTTACTTATATGGAAGATTTTATGCAAAATATATCGCTCTAATTCATCAAATTCTTTAAAATTTAATTTTTCAAAATTTTGAGGTTCAAACTTATCTTTTAAATTGCCTAGCATAAATCTAAATGTATTTCTAATTTTTCTATAAGACTCTGCGTGTTGTTTTAAAATACTTTTATCAATTCTTAAATCTTCAGCATAATCCGAAGAAGCTACCCAAACTCTAAGAATATCTGCACCATAATTCTTAAGTATATCTTCTGGGGAAATAACATTACCCATGGATTTTGACATCTTCATTCCTTTTCCGTCGACCACAAATCCATGTGATAGAATGCTTTCGAAAGGTGCCTTTCCTCTTGTTCCACATGACTCCAATAATGAGGAATGAAACCAACCTCTATGCTGATCGGAGCCCTCTAAATACATATCTGCTGGCCATTTTAAATCTTTTCTTTTTTCTAAAACGAAACTGTGTGTTGATCCGCTATCAAACCACACTTCAACGATATCGTTAAGTTTCTCATAATCATTTGTATCGTAATCTTCTCCTAAAAAAACTTTTGGGTCATCTGTGAACCAGCAATCAGAGCCCTGTTTTTCGTAAATTGAGGCTATTCTATCTATTACTTTTTTATCTTTTAGTGGTTGTTTAGTTTTTTTATTTATAAAAATTGGTAAAGGAACGCCCCATACTCTTTGCCTTGACACACACCAATCCGGCCTTCCTTCAACCATTGATAACAACCTTTCTTTACCTTTATTTGGATAAAAAACTGTATTGTTTATAGCGTTAATTGCTTTTTTTCTAAGATCATTTTTTTGCATTGAAATAAACCATTGAGGTGTTGCTCTATAAATTAAAGGTGCCTTAGACCTCCAAGAATGAGGGTAACTATGATTAAGTTTGTCATTTTTAAGTAACTTGTTCTGCTCTTTTAATTTTTCTATTACGATTGGATCCGCTTTAAAGATATGTGTGTTTGTGAAATAAGGAATTTCTTTTGTATATAAACCTGCGTTATCTACAGTGTAAAGTGAGGGAATATTATTTTTTAAACATAAATTAAAATCATCTGGTCCATGACTTGGGGCACAATGAACAATACCGGTTCCTTGATCTAAATTTACAAACTGAGCATCTAACATAGGAACGTCATAATCAAACTTCATTTTACTAAATGGATGCCTACAAATGGTTCCAGTGAATTCGGACCCCTTAAAAGTCTTTAATTCTCTATAGTTTTTAATATCGCAATCTTTGATAATTGAATTAATTAAATTTTTTGCGACTACAATTTTTTTATCTTTAAAATGTTCTAAATCATCAATTTCTAAAAGTGAATATTCAATATGGCTATTAAAAGCTAATGCTTTATTGGCTGGTATAGTCCATGGTGTTGTTGTCCAAATAATAACATTCGCATTTTTTAAGAATTCTTTATTAGTCTCTTTAATTTTAAAAGCTACATAAATTGTATTAGAAGTATGATCCAGATACTCAACTTCTGCATCAGCTAAAGCCGTTTTTTCAACTGTCGACCATAAAACTGGTTTAAAACCTTGATATAAACTTCCGTCTAATAGAAATTTCCCTAACTCTCTTACTATTTGAGCTTCAGCCTCATAGCTCATTGTAGAATAATAATTTTCAAAATCTCCTACCACACCCAAGCGTTTGAACTCTTTTATGTGTACATCGATCCAACTTTTTGCAAATTCTCTACACTCTTGTCTGAAATCTTTTATTGGTATCTCATCCTTGTTTTTTTTCTTTTTCTTGTATTGTTCCTCAATCTTCCATTCAATTGGTAGTCCATGACAATCCCATCCAGGAACATAAACAGAGTCTTTTCCATCCATTTGATGAAAACGAGTTATCATATCTTTCAAAATTTTATTTAAAGCGGTACCCATATGAATATGTCCATTTGCATACGGTGGCCCATCATGTAAAATGAATTTTTCTTTTCCCTTAGAATTTTTTCTTAATTTATTGAAAATTTTATCTTTTTCCCACTTACTTAAAATTTCAGGTTCCTTAATTGGCAAACTAGCTTTCATAGAAAAAGCTGTTTTTGGTAATTGTAAAGTATCTTTAGACATTCTGTTATTTTTTTGCTTGCCTTATATCAAGATTTATTTGTTTTTTTAAATATTTTAAATTTTTAAACTTTTTTTCCGGTCTTATAAATTTTTTAAAATTAACACGTATTACTTTATTATATAAATTTTTATTAATTCCAAAGATATTTGTTTCTAATAATAGACTTTGTCCTTTGAAAGTTGGCCTATATCCCACATTTGCAATTCCATCTTTGCTTATATTGCCAAAATTAACTTTTACTGCATATACACCTAACTTAGGAATAACGTAGCTACCTAAATTCATGTTGCATGTAGGAAAACCTATTTTACGCCCTCTTTTGTTTCCTTTGATAACTTTACCTTCAATACACCAATTTCGATTTAATAATTTATTTATTTCTTTAATTTTACCTGCTCTAATTTTTTTTCTGATAAATGTGGAAGAAATTGTTCTTTTATTTTTTTTATAAGGGTTGGTTATAATATTTACATAATTAAATTTTTTCTCGAATTTTTTTAAGGTTTTAATATTTCCACGACGCTTAAAGCCAAATTTAAAATTTCTACTTACATACAAATATCTACATTTCATTTTTTTATGAATAATTTTGCTTATGAACTGCTCAGCTGATAAAGATGAAAACCTTTTATTGAATTTTATAATTATTAAAAAATCTAATTTTAATTTTTTAAAAAGTGTTTTTTTTTGTTGTAATGAGTAAATCCTATGATCCTTTTTTTTTCTACTAAAAAACATAACAGGAACAGGTTCAAAAGTCATGACGCCAAGAGGCAATTTAAACTTTTTTGCTTTCTGTCTTGCTTCTTTAATTACTTTTTGGTGACCAAGATGCAACCCGTCGAAGTTTCCTATTGCTACAACACCATTCATATGTTTTCGATTGAGGTCCGAATTATTATAAATTTTCATTACCACTGAAATTCTTTCTGGAAAAAATTTGCCTTTACTTTGTATTTCTGCAACAGGTTTGTAAGTTCTGATGGATCTTTATATTCATCTCGATGAACACCATTGGATATGAATATACAATCTATATTCAAATTATTTGCTCCTTTAATATCTGTTCTTAAATTGTCACCAAT
>MDTA01166204.1_pt1 | contig 15843 bp, 10 predicted proteins | sample 811151 | NCBI WGS metagenome assembly MDTA01 (sample SAMN05326648, study PRJNA326480) | marine metagenome | isolation source: seawater | place: Indian Ocean: South | collected 2010 | reverse complement strand
CAGAGAAATTAATAAAATTACAAATGTATTATGGATACCTAGCGATGACAAAAACTTTGAAAAATTTTTTAGAACCCTACAAGTATCTGTATTTACTTTAGACCAAATATATATAGGTAGCTTAGTTCCAGATATAATAATATCTAATGATAAAACTAAACATATAGATAAAATTATTAAACTTACTAAGTACCATCAGTGCCCTATTATATTTATTGACCACGAAGAAAAATCTGATATGATAGATATAAGCAAGTTCCAGCAAAAGATTGCAGAATTACCTATTGTAAAGTTTGTGGCATTTTCTGAATCAATTAAAAACTCTTGGGAAAACACCCATGACTTAGTATTAAATGACAATTCAGACAAAGACGAATGGCAACAACTTATTAATCAAACAAAGAAAATAATATATAAATATGAATAATATCAGTTTATACCATAAAGAACAGATAGATGTTCCAAATAGTAAAAATGTATATTTTCAAGACATCAAGGAAATAGAAGATAGTTCTGTAGATAATATTTATTTACACGACTGTTTAGACTTTGTTATTGTAGATCAACATTCAGAAATGCTCCAAATACTTTTTGCTAAACTAAAACCACAAGGCTTATTACATATACAAGCACCAGACTTAAAACAACTAGCGATTGCTATTACGTTTGACAAGATTAAAATAGACATAGCACAACTAATATTATACAAAAGCAGACTGTTTCTGCACACAAGCCAAAACATCAAAGATATATTAGAGCATAATAATTATATTGTTATGAAACAAAAATATGTAAACATTTTCGAATACTTATTTATATGTAGCAAGAGCGCATGAATTTATCCGTAATAATTATAGCATCTATGCCCACTAAAGGCATGAAGTCTATGGGTAATATAAGTCTATTACCAATTACAAAAAAACAATCAATTATAGAAAAACACATTAATAATATACACGCCGCTTTTCCTACTGCAGAAATAGTGGTTGTTGGTGGTTTTGAAAATAAAAAAATGCAAAAACTTTTACAAAAAAACGAAAGTGTAAAGTATATATCCCACGATATAGAGAATTACTCCAATGAAACACAAAGTTTATACTACGGACTAAAACAATGCAAAAACACAAAGTGCATAATATTTAACGCTAATTGTATTGCCACTAAAAATTTTTGGTCTAAAATAAAATATAGGGCTAAAAAGTCTATAGCTGTAATTAATTCAAACAAAAGATTTAATTCAACAATAGGCTCTACATTGAAAGGCAAAGAAATTAATTATATATTCTTCGGACTGCCTCATAAAATAGCTAACGTATATTTATTGCAACAGCCTCACATAGAATATTTTTTAGAAAATTATCAAGAGTCTTGGGGATCTAAATATTTGTTTGAAACGATTAATATATTATCTAAATACCAGCCATTTTTTTATGAAGAAATAAACAACAATATCGTGATAATTAACAGCATGAAAGATTATCAACAAATCACCAAAAAGGAAGCTTATGTATAATTTATCTTTATATTCCGCAGTGTTGCATCAACAAACAAGCATACTAGCTCTTTATTCAGCATTAATAGATAATAATTTAGTTTTAGAACCTAGAATATTCTTTGACAAAAGAATTATAGAAATTAAAAATAGTATACCTCTCTTGCATGCTTGGCATCTGTGTGGAGCGCAAGAATTGGTTTTAACAGATAATACCGTATATGATATTGCCAAAATTTTTCCTTCTAACAAATTTATATGCGTAGATATTCCGTGTAGACATAGTGCAGAAAATGTGGATCATTACAGTATAGAGCCTTTTGCTAAATCTAAAGACGCTCAAATAACCATTAATCTAATATTAGATATTTTAAACAAAAAGGACTATGAAGAATATGCCAAAGTACAACAAACTGTCTGAAGCAGAACAAAAAAAGATAATTCAAAAAATGTACACTAAAGAAAAATTAAGCTTTGCTGCAATAGCTAAAAAGTTGGACACTTATGCCAACAAGATTAGAAGAGATGCTGGCAAGTTCAAGATACCTATTAGAGACAAAAGCCAAGCACAAAGCAATGCTTTAAAAAAGGGTGTACATAAACATCCAACAAAAGGCAAGCAAAGAACAGAAGAAGAAAAAAGTAAGATAGGATTAGGTATCCATCAATCATGGCAGAATCTTACAGAAGCAGAATTAAAAGACAGAAAAGTAAAAGCTAAAGAATCATGGGATAAATTGTCTGATAATAAAAAAGCAAATATATTAAACTCTGCTCTTGCTGCCGTAAGAGAGAGTAGTAAGACAGGATCTAAGTTAGAAAAATTTTTACTACAATGTTTGATTGATAACGGCTATAAAGTAGAATTTCATAAGGAACAAGTACTAGCCAATACTAAACTACAAATTGACATTTATCTTCCAGAGCTTACTACAGCAATAGAGGTAGATGGCCCTTCTCACTTTGAGCCAGTGTGGGGACAAGATACTCTTGCCAGAAATCAACAATACGACAAGAAAAAAACGGGGTTGATTATAGGCAAAGGAATGCGGCTCATTAGGATTCAACAGCAAAAAGATTTTACTCCCACAAGAGCAAAATTAATTTTTAATAACTTACAAGTTGTATTAGATAATTTAAAGAAGACCAAGGATAAAACTTTTACTATAAAGGATGAATAATGCCAAGAGCTAAAAAACAAGTTGCAGAAGAACAAGTTACTATTAATGATTTAGGTTGGACAGAATATGTTCTAGAATTATTGTCAGATGATGAAAAAATCAAAGGCAACCCAACCACAGATGGTTTGCGTAGAATTTTTGAAATTGCTCTCAACTGCACAGTTATTAACTCAGAATCAACAGTAGAGCAAACTCCAGATCTAAATAATGGCAATAGAGGCACTGTGGTCCATTCTCTGACCTATGTTTTAAAAGATAAGGATGTTCCAGCAGAAATTAAAACCAGGACCGTAAACGGGGCCGCAGACGTATATTGGGGAAATTGTGACAAAATTTTTAGAAATCACCCCATAGCCGTTGCTGAAACTAGAGCAGAAGGTAGGGCTTTGCGTAGAGGTCTAAGGCTGCGTAAGGTAGTTGCCGCAGAAGAATTAGCTAGTGAAATAGAAGACGATATTGACGGTACAACTGTTGGTAAAATTAGTGATAATCAGATTAATTTTGTAGATGTGCTATGTAAACGCTTAGATATTAATGCCTTAACACTAGCAGAGCATATGGAATTGAATAATGCGAATATGAGAGACTTGACTCATAAAGAGGGTGTATCTATTATAAGACAGCTATCAGGATATCAACAAGACACTGATAGTGTTCCTGAATTTATTAAAGGTTACACAGAGGAGTGGCGATGAAAGCAAAATATAAGGTAGGCGACAAACTTGAATTTGAATTAGACGGAGCTGGCCAAAAAGAACTTTTTAAAGAAATAGCAAATATCCAAGAAATTTTTGGAGAAGCTAAGTGTGGCGTATGTGGGTCTGAAAACATTAGGTTTGTAGTTAGAGTTGTAGACGACAACGAATATTACGAACTACGCTGTATGGACTGTGGAGCCGTTCTTGGCTTCGGACAACACAAAAAGGGTGGCACACTATTCCCTAAGCGTAAAGATGCTGACGGTAACTGGCTAGAAAATAGAGGATGGTACAAGTACAAGCCTCCTACTAAGACTAAGAAATAAAAGTTTTTCTTGCGTCAGATATAGCCTTCTTAACTATAGTAAGCATTTGTCTGTAGGTAAAATTTAAATCATTATCTACAGCAAATGTTTGCATCATAACTATTAGTTTATGTTTATTAGTATGACACCACTCATGTCCTCTAGCGTCTAGCTGGTCAAAGTTTTTTTGCATAGATGAGCAATCTACATCTGGATAATATTTATTTATCATATTTTTTAATTGATATCCCACAGCGCCTTTAGGGGTATTAATAGACATTAATCTAAGATCACTATCAAAAACTTCTCTTACTTCTTCTTTGTGTTCTATTATTTGATTGTACATACTATCTGATATTAACTCACGACGACTAAATTCAATATCGTCATCAGTAAAAGTTACTTTACAACCTATAGCCTGTAGTATTAAAACTAATATTTTTGCTTTTCTTTCTTTAGTCATTATGGATATACTTTCTTTGGTCCCATGAGACAGTTTGAATTCATCGCATTACAATTACTACCATCCTCACCCTCAGCTAAAAAGCTCAAATAACAATCTCCTACTAGATATATAAAGCCGTCAAATCCAGCACTAGTCATACCTACACTAATTTTATTTCCTTGCTCATTACACGGCATTTCTGTCCAAGGCCCCCATTCTTCGTGAGCAGTAAATCCTATAGGCACATTTAAACAACTCTCCAATCCTCCATTCGGACCATTAGGGTTGTATTTATTGCAATCACTACCCACATAATATGTTCCATTGCTTAATGGGTCTGGTAAATCATCTACAGAATTGTATACTGTAGCAGACCCTAAAAGACCAAGATTCTCCGATGTAACTGTGTAGCACTTTGTGGCGTCTCCAGGACCAAGGCAATCGTTTTGACCAAAGCTAGTCACACCCGCTGGTGCAGACGAAGCTTCATGACACACTACATCTCCAACACTTAAAAATGCTCCATTGAGAGCACCTGCTCTTAAAAAGAATCTTACAAATATAGAATGTTTACCATCATCTTTTTTACTAGCATAAAATTGTACTTCTCCATTAAAATTACCATCCCAAAAACCATCTCCATTACCATATTGCGGCGTAACGTCGTAGCTTGTGCCATTTACTGTACCTTTCCAATTATATCCATCTTTTCCATCTGCTGTAACATAATAAGCACGACCGTCGTAATCTCCGTTGTTTTCAGTATCATTAAATATCGGAAAGCCGTCATTAAAAAATCCATAATACCAAACAGGACAATAGGTATCAGCGGGTAAATAACAACAATCTATTAGTTCTAAATTTACTCCGTTTAATACTCTTTCATTATCTATTGTATAAGCGCCTCCATTTTGTATGCCTTGAGCTAAAGCTGGTACCTTTCCAAAATCTGCCAGATAAGGAACTTGAAGTATACTGCCAGCCCCATCAGTAATGCCATCTCCAAAGTCAGGAGCACCCGGAGCTAAATTCTGACCTCTATAAGCAATAGAGGTCCCAGCATCACCAACAGTATATGTAGCACAATTATCTGACCTGCTATCAAACTGAGGTCTATATAACGTTACTCTGAAGCCAAATGAGGCTGTTGTATCATGTCCATATTTTTTAGCTGTTTGAAGCTTTAACGCGTCATATATATGACCATAAGCATATCCTGGAGCCATACTGCCTCCAGTATTAGTATGAGTCCATTGTTCTGCAAAACCAAAGCTATCATAATCTCCATCAGGGCAAGCACAACCAGGGTTTTGATCACAACATCTGCGACCAGCCCAAATGCTTAAATAATCCTCCCAAGGATCAGCAAGTAGATATCTATCAAAAGATTTAGGTCCAGGAAAACTCTTCACGCACTCTCCATCATTTAAAACTTTTTCAGGAGCGTTATAGCAATAATAGTTTGAGCCAGGGCCGTCGACACTTGAAGCACCACAATCGTTATAAGGACCGCCCACAGCAAAACTACCTATATTATGATTAACATGATATTGTTTTTTCTCTTTTAGTATATATCCATCAAGCTGACTATCATCAAAAAATGAACTAACAGCCCCTATTAATGACAATTCTGAAACTGTATCAAAGTCTTTAGTGCTTTGTTGATGATGCAAAACCAACTTATTTGTAATTATCGTACCACTGACATCAATCTGTGGAGGTCGTAGATTGCCAGCGGTACCTATATAGTCAACAACACCATTAATATATTTTGGTGTCCATAAATCAGGAAAAGAATTTTTATTTGTGTCTGTATTATTGCCGCTAGTAAGTGGAGTATGATCCATACCTACATTAATGTGAAGATTGTTTAAAGTGGTGGTTGCTGTTATATATCCTAAACTTAAAGGAACGGTTTCTGTATGACAAACCTTAGCCTCTTCAGCCTCTTCTGCTGTAAGCGCCCTATATCCATATGAGTATAGGACATCGTCCACCCCTTGAATAAAACCATATTGTGATTGACTTAATATCTCTGCATTAATAAAAGGACCTGGGTATGTTTTACTACATGAACCTGAGGTATGATCTAGAGCATTAACAGGTGGTTTAAGAAGTTGATGTTCAATAATACCAACCTCACCCGCTAAAGTAACAAGGAAATTTACAAAACCATCAGAAGTATAAACATAAAACGGATCATTACTAGTTGGGGCATCTCTGGCTGATGCATCAGGATGCGGAGAAGCAAAACCGCTAAAGTCTTCGTGATATCCACCAACAGTTTTTGGCATCCTTGTCATATGTGTGCGTTGAATTAAATCCGACACAGGGTTAACAGGACCAGAATATGAAACTGCAGGGAATCTTCCCTTATCATTATCAGGACCAGGTCTACTACGTTCTTGAAAAGTTATAACAGGATTACCCTCATCATCAGTAGATGTTACAAATGCTCCACCCGAACCACCGCCTCTTACATGAGGGGCATCATCCGAATTCGCATTAATTGCATCATCTTCGCTATCTTGAGGTTCTAGAAATCTAGAATTAATGGTACCATTCCACGCAGGCACCAAAGCAGTATCAATTAAAGTAAATCCATTGTAAAGATTATTTCCTTCATAATCTAAAATATCTTCAGCAAGACACGGACCATCGGATGCCTTGCCTGATGGCCCGTTATTAGTATTAAAAGATTGACAAGCCCCACACGGATCAAAAAAGTTATAACCTGCACCAAAACAATCAAAGCCATTTGGGGCACCGGGACAATCAATAGTGTTAAAATCATTATATGGATACAATCCTAAACAATCTCTATCGCTAACACTAGGAGCATATTCGTTGGTGGCCTGATCTTGTACCATATGGCAAGTTTGCGCTCTTTTAGTCTCAACAGCACTAAGAGACACTGGCCTATAGAGTGGATTCCAACCACTAGTTGTCCATCCTGTTCTGCCATAACTTTGACTTGGCCACAAAGTATTAATTTTATATCTAGGATAGATAACACGATTGCCACCTAAACCTATCCACGATTCATAATATTCAAACGCAATAAAAAATGTTATTACACCCTGAGGAGTATTAATACCATAAGCATAAAGCACAGCCTTATTACACCTTAAAGGATATTTGATATCTAGGTTATTATCCTCATTAAGCATATTGGCGTTAAAGAATTTATAATTAAAATATTTTCTATCATTAAATATAGCACTTTCTGGATATAGCAAGCGTTGATCTACAAGATGTATATTCATCTTAATGTACGGTCCACAATTATCGGCACCGTTGGTATGAACACTTTCTACTATAGCTCCCGCTGGCATATATGGCCCCTGTATTCTCATCAGGGGTTGTATATCACTAATGCTTGTACCCGGTGCGAAAGAATTTGGCAAGAATGTTATATGGCTACTGTCTAAAGCAAAGCTCGGACCTTCGGCATCACAACTCGGATACAAGTCTTCCAGCTGTCCTACACAATTTGTAAAAGCAGCAGGAGGAACACCATCTTCTCCTGGATAATATCCGGGACATCTAAAAGTCGCTGAGGTGCCACCGAAAAATGACATACCTCCTAAGGCAGTAATCTTACCAGGAATTACAACAGCAGAACCCATAAACCAATCAACAGCACCAAACTCAGGATCATTACGACCGATCTCGTCTACATCTATAATTTTAAAAGCACCCTTAGCTTTTTGTGTAGCATTTAAATTAGTTTTTAAATAAGCATGACCAGCACTATGATCCCATTCTCTATTTTCTACTATAAGACTAGTGATGTATCCATCATATGTTGTCAACCCAGCTCTAGCTCTACTTCCTACGGTTACGCTACCATCACTTGGAACATTGGGAGAACTACTGATAAAAATAGGATCAAGATCACCATCTAAAAACATTCTTATAGGACCAGTAACACCATGACTAAAAGCAGAAACCATAGTCTTACTATATTCCATTTGCAAAGCGCCATAGTCACTTTGAAATGTTGTGCCAACGGTATAAAAATTACTTCTAATATCTACTAGACTAATATTTCTGTAAGAAGCACCAGAAGATTCACACAATTTAGTATTGTATTCGTCGGTTATATGCACTCCTGTTAAACTACTACAATGTATATTTTGTAAACCAGCGTACTCTCCAGTTATATAAATATCAACACGTTCTGCAGGCCATCTTGTGCTATTGGTGCCATAATCTAAATCGCCAGGACTATTATATACCTTCATAACATCTGTATCAGATTTTCTACCAATTAAAACTCTATATCTTTTTGCATCTAAAGATTCTAGAGTAGAAGTTTCGGTATAATTATAATTACTATATCCAGTAAATGGCTCTTTAAAGAATGTATCTCTGAATTGAAATGTGTCTTGTATATTTGGTTCGCTAGGGAAATATTGTTGATATCCATGTAAGCCATCAGCATGATATATAAAGCTAGATAGGTCTACACAGCTTGCATCTCTATTAAAATATCCTTTAATCTCATTAATTCCACCATATTTACAAGGAATATCCACATCTGTTGCCCAATAGCTAGTATCAATATAGTTGTGTGTATTAGCCGCTAAAGTAAATTCTGGTCTAACATCTACAACACTAGCCTTAAATGGATCTAATACATTAATATTACCTCCCTCATTTGTAGCATGTCCATCTTCACCAGCGTTACCCGATGTACAGATATAACGTATCATATCGTTGCCAGAATAATCAACAGGTATTGTCATAGATAGTGTGCCATTGTCCATCGGTCCTGTAATACCACCGATTGGAAATCCTGTTATTGCAAAAGGGTGTCCTGTGCCATCAACAATAGTATCAATAATAAATTGAGACTCAACACCCTTAACTATATTTAAGGTAAGATTAGGTAGGAAAACACCACTAGCCTGTTGAGGAGAATTTATAACAAAAACATCCCCACTATGTTTAACATTAAATATAATAGGGTCATCACACTCATTTAAGCCAGATTGACTGCAACAGTCTGTTGATATATAACTGGCTGTAGAATAAGTGATATTTGGATCATGGTATTCTTCATTTTCTGCACTGTCTAAAATTTTAGCGTATAAGATTTTATTTTCTAAATCTTCTTGAGTTTTTTTATAAACTTTATTAAACTCTGATACGCCCTGTCTAAGAGTTTCGCTCTCTGCTCTTTTATCTAAGAAAAATGTGCTATAGCTTTCTATGGTAGATATGGCAATATCATTAATATATTGGCTTAAATCCATAGCAGACAAATCTTCTGTAACAGATACAGATTCATTATCGTCTTTAATAATAGCGTTTATCAGATTATTAATACTAAGAATAGCTTTGGCTTTAGCAACACCGCCAACGCTTTCGTCTTCATAAATATAAGATAATTCTTGTAAATAATTTAACTGATTCATATTATGGTGTGGCTATACCACCACAATCCTTAGTTCCTACTAAAGCTAAACAGCCACCATCGGTGACACTTAATACTTTACCTACAGTTTGTACAGTGGGCAATCTGTTGAAATCAACACCTGCAATTTGATAGACACCCAATCCACCACAACTTCCGCAGTCTGCATCTGATCTACTACCTATGTAAACAACTTCATAATTACTAGTGTCTGCAGGCTTATACACCCAAAGTCTAGTTAGTGCAGCCAACGGTTGGGAAACAATACCCATAATGTCTGAGATTTGTATAGCTCCAATGTCTCCATAAGCAACGCCTCCACCAGCAGAAACAGTAAATAGCTCTCCTGCACATTGACCATTGCAACTTAGTGTCTGCCCAGCACTAATTCTAGCTCTCTGTAAATTTCTTGTACCACCTTCTTCAATAACAGTATATTTACCATCAGCGTAATACAGCAATACTATAGCGCATTTGGTTATACTAGAACCTATATAGTCATGAACAGTAACTGTTAAATTTCTAACGTCTGATGTTATTTCTGTCCCATCAGGAGAATACAAGGGGTAGTCTGCATAAAAAGTATTTGGATTCAATAACTCAGCTTGGGCTGTACCAAAAGGAGATAATGCAGAAGTTAGTCTAGCGGGGATAATCTTACTAGAAGGTGGCGACACCCAAACACCTCTGTGACGGTCCCATCTCAAATCAATAGGTCCGACAGGCCAAGTCTTAGGATTGCTTAACCAATTTTTAAGAAATTTATCTTCCAAATTATTACTTCTAAATGTACCACTTTCAGCAGCTAACGCTGAGTCATTAGCATTAGGTATAGGTTTACCATTAATGTCATAGCCCCAAGCTTGTAAGACCAAAGGGCCACGCATAGCATTAAATCTAAAATCAGTAGCCGTTTGTCTATCTTTTGAAGACTCTGGACCCGTTGTTCCAGAAGTATTAATAAGATCAAAATTATAATTATCACTAGGATCATCACCATGAGCCACATTAATAATAACAAATCCCTGATCACTACTATTTTTTCTATCGTCCCAAGTTGCTAAAATAGCTTTACTACAAATAGGGTTGGTATACTTTTGGTCTATAGTTAAATCAATAGCGCTGGTGTCACTAATACCGCCAGTACTAATGTTTACTGGAGGCATCATGGTTATAGGTCTACCTTTAGGTAAGCCTGCTGGCGTAGAATATGTTGCATACCTTACTAAATTACTATTAGGACCACCCTCTAAAGATACAGGAAGATACATACCATCCATACTCATCAAACTCATATTTTTGTAGTATTCTTTTTGAGAACTATCAAAATTATAAGTAGGATGTATCTCAGCACTTGCGAATCTATTACATGTATTACCATCGTTAAGTGCAGAAGAATTTCCATTAAAAGTAAAAGGATTATTATCTATGTCATTACAACCATCAGTATAATCATGGCCCTGTTGAGATTCCGCACTACCGTCTTTACCACCATCAGAATTTGTTATATCAGATACTTTGTTTTTATTTAAATATCCACACATCAATATTTTACTAGGAGTGTGTCCATACCTACTATTGCCTTCACTATTTTCAGTACCAGCACCTCCTCCACCACCACCAATATTACGACCTACAATTATCTTACTCAAATCCTCTTTTAGCTTTAAAGATGTAGCAGCATTTTTTATTCTTTCAGTTCTAAACTGTTTCATATATTCTAGTTTTTGAGATATGGTTTTCTTAGCTGTATTCTCTAAATATTTAGGAGCAGTACCAAATTTAGGACTATATGTTTGATATGTCATTGATGTTTTAGCGCCGTCACCTCCAAAACCAAAACTAATATCTGTTAATATAGTTGAAGAGTCGTCAGTTACGGCCGCAGCAATATTAATTGATGGAATGCCAGCAACATCAATTGTTGCTTTTTCTTGAAACAAACGACCAAATGCTGCGTTATTAGCATGAGCAGCTCCCACAGCAGCCATTCTTGTGAAACCATTAACTTGTGCATCAGAACCAAAACCAAATTGCCAAGGGGCTAGATCTTGCTCAACAACATTCAGGCCACCACTAGGATTCGTAACACTCTTCCACGGACCATAAGTAAGAGTTTCACTTTGAAAAGGAATTGCCACTGCTTCTGGTACAATAGCAGGGACAGACATTTTTGCTAAATTAGTTACTGCTAAATTTGCGGCTATACCATCATAAGTTCCAGGATTGATACCGCCACCAGCTAATTTGTCTGCAATAGCATCTCTTAAACTGAAATCTCCTTCAATCACTCCGGAAAGTGAATTTACATCCGTCATTACTTGCAATGCAATCAGCGCCATTCTGCCAGCTGCTCTATTAACCGCTTCATTTTGTGCTGCTGTAGGTATGAGTTTCACTCTAGGAATACTAAATCTTACCCAAGTATTATCATCATTCAATTGTGCGAGCGCAGCACCATATCTAGTACCCATATCATTAATACCTACTATAACATCTTTATCTAAACTACCAAAATACATCTCTTCTTTAACGCTGGCTCTTAAATATAAATTTGCACTACCATCAACATAAAAATCATCAGGATTTAAAGCACTTAAGTCTACACGAAAAATAAATGTTTGATTACCTATTCTTTTACAAATATTATTAACTGGACCATATTTTACAAAACAGCCTATCGTGTTGTCATCATTTAAAAATCTAGCCAAGCCAGTGTCCGTACCCAAGGTTAAAATTGTAGAATGAGATGGTTCGAGTGAGCTAAACCATGCTCCTTGAGCTACCGTTTCACTAGTGCTAAGATATCCATTACCTGCTGTCTTAATGACATTTTGTAAAACTCCTTGTTCAATAAATAATGTAGGGTCATTTTGAGGAATAGTAACATTTGCATTAGCTTGAGGAAATGTGCCATCACCATCAGAAGATCCCCAAGTATTAAAACTTTTACCTACACAAACCGAAAAATCATCTATTGCAGAAGCCTGCTGAGTTCTATTGTCCAACAGCGCCACAAACTCTTTACCATAATATGTGTCGTATATATTTTTAACATAGGCGTGTACTACTTCAAACAACTTTTTACTAACTTCAGCATCTGGGAAAGCTAATGCGGGATCTTTAAAGCTATCAAAACTACCATTATCAACAATATCTGCAAAAATCTTTAATGAATATTCTTGGAAATTACCCCATAAACCCTCAAAAATTGCAGCACCCATTTTATAACCAATACTACCAGGATGCATAATAGACCAATTAATATATGATTCATATGTTTGGGTAAAAAGCAATTCTTCTTCTGTTAATAGAGCAGTTAGAACCCCGTCAGCTGGCGTCTTGCCTAAAATACTACATATCTCTGTAAGATCATAGGTTATCCCCATATAATCTCCATAAAGATTACTAGTATATAAAGTATAAGCAGGTATGCCCTGATCTGTTAACGCTCCATTAAGTTTTTCTCCTAAAACCATAGCGATTCTACCACCACCAGTAGGAGTACCACAAGTACCTCCTGTATATGGTGTTCCATAGTCATCAAATGTGCCAGTACCATGTACAGGCATATCTTGAGCTTTTACTTTGTCATGATCTACAATGGTATCAGAACTCATATCTGGTGGCGTTTGTGTTATTTGAGTTCCACCAATATTACCAGCACTATACATTGGAGTACCATACATAGTAGCTCTTTGTATTTCAGTAAAAAATCTTAACTTAGATCCAAACACTATGTTCTGTGTAGCATCATATGCTGATTCTTGACCATAACTTAAAGATTTATAAGCTGGGAACGTAGCTGCGAGATAATTTCCCAAAGCACCAACACCGGTTACACTATCAACTATGGCCTCCGAACTTCTATCAATAAATGTGGCTACTATTTCGTACTCTACGCCCGCAGAATCTGCTGGTGTATGCACAATATTAATAACTAGTTCTCCAGCCATTTCGTCACATACTTGCTGCAACAAGCCCATTAAAGAAATAGAGGTATCATTTACTCTCATATATGGTGCTCTGGAAGGAATTAGCATATTGTTTGGGTTGGTTGGATCGGGGACTCCTGCAGCATTGTTATATATATTGTCTATATTAATTCTTATTTTTTGATCACTTAAAGGTAATGTCATATATCTAGTGCTAGACATAAACTGACCAAGAATATATGTAGCAGGAATACCGTCTTCGTCATACCCACTATCCATAAAATAATCACACTTACCAAAGCTGCCTAAACCACTAATCCCCAAATTATCAACATTACGAGTGACTCCTTTTTCTATTTCAAATAAAATATTTAAAACATTTATGCTGTTGCCAGTACTATCATAAATATAATTTCTAGAGTAATTATTTCCTATAATTAATTGAACATTTTCAAGTGCTGCACGACCATCAGTCATTCGTATACTTATGGTTCTACCATTACTATCTAGTTTTATATCATGATCAGAAAGTAAACCAGAATACTCAAAAACACCATCGCCATTCTCATCATTACATATAAAGGTATATACATGGCCTAATTCACCATTATATCGTAGTTGCGTACAAGCCGAATCATTTATCAAGTTGTTGCAGCGGTCACGAAAAGTTGTTAAGCTTTCAGCTGCCTTGTGTCCCGGTGGATTTCCTTCCAAAGACTCTACTAGATCCATAGTCATAGATGTTTCAGCACCACCAAAACCTAAATTTAGATTAAAACCCTTAACGTCACAATTTAAGAATCTCTGATAAGCTATAGGGTTGGTTGAGCCAGCCACATTAAACTTGCCCGGTAGCTGCACATGCATATTGTTGTTGTATTGATTATTTAAAACTGAATGTGGCATTATCTTACTCTTTTACTAAACAAGGTTTCGTGTATTTCTGAAAGTGTTTTCCTAGTTGATTTATTTTGCTGTGTCATCATGGTAAAGTCATCCATAGTAGAAAAATCTACATATATATTACCATCACTACTAGCGTCATTAACCAATGCTGGTCTTTCGTTTAATTGATCTTTTACAACAATTAGATACCTATGCTTGGCACTAATCTTTTCGCTATGAAATTGAAACATATTTTTAGAAACAGTCTCTTGTGTATCCAAATCAGTAATTTCTAATTTATACTGTGGCATAGGGTTGACATTAAAATTCACCATAGGATATCCACCATAGCATCTAAAATAAACATTCATATCTATATCCTTTAGAGCAGTATCTAGCGAATATATAGACATGGTATTGGTTTTATTAAGCCAATCACATATTTCTAAACTTTTATTAAATTTTAATAGAGTAGTAACTGTGTCAGTAAAATATACACTGTCAACATTTTCTAAACTTGTTATATCTACAGTTTTTAAGTGAACTACATCATTGTGTATGTCTACAACCCTAGCCTGATCCCCTGCTGCTATAAAATTATTTACCCCAGGATAAACTAAGGAGCCAATTAGTATTGAGTTAAAGGAAGAAAAAGCATTAAAAGAAAGATTGTGGTCATTTCCCAAAAAACTAATTTTAAAATCTTTTTTATCCAAAGGATTAGCCATATATAATCCAGGAGATATAAAAAATCCTTCATTATCTTTTTCTAAAACTTGCTGTTCTAAATTACCTATATAAAAGGTTTCTCCTGCTTGAACAGAATTTAAATCAATATCCCTACAATAAATATAATTATAGGTTTTGTGCAACAAAGTGGGGTTATATAATACTTTGTCAAAGTTTCTAATTTTTGTTTCGTAATAAATCCTAAACATATTTTATATCCCTATGATTCTTCGTACTTTTCGTCTCTACTTTTGACGTATACTGGTGTTGAAACGTCGGGCGCTGGTTCTGGATTATCAACCACTGTTGTTTCTTGTGCTGTTGGAGTAAACCCAGCAGCATTAGTATAAGTATCTCCTGGAGCCTTTAAGTAATGCAAAGTGGCATTGTTTGCTGTCACATCGTTGCAAGTAGGTGAAGTTAATTTCATACTTCTTTTATAACTGCCATTATTTGCTATATTTTCACTATCTCCTGTGCGAATATATCCACCTATACCTAAACCTGAAGCAGTATTATATATTAATATTAATATCTGTTCACGAGCTGCATTAATAATAGTCTTAATATCCTTGTTTGGTTCAAATTGTGCAGTTACATTTATAGTAAACACATCTTGAGTATCGCACATTATATCTTGCATTAAAGGATACCCTCTACCGGGAATTACATGTTCAACCAATCTTCTTGATGGCATTTCATGATCTACACTAACTTCTGCCCATAAAGCAAATGGTATTTTGTGTCTGCT
>MDTA01109899.1_pt1 | contig 15843 bp, 18 predicted proteins | sample 811151 | NCBI WGS metagenome assembly MDTA01 (sample SAMN05326648, study PRJNA326480) | marine metagenome | isolation source: seawater | place: Indian Ocean: South | collected 2010 | reverse complement strand
CAGCAGCTGTATATATTTTGTTGTCACACGTCAAAAGAAAGTCTATTAAGCATATAGCTTAATGGACAATGTAATTTTAAATTCCTATTTAAAAATTCCGACTTTAAATGTTTCACGTGAAACTTGTAATGAGTTTGAGAGCTTAATTTCCCTGATACAGAGAAAAAACAAAGAAATTAATATTATAAGTAAAAAAAAAACTCAAAAAGATGTGATAAGGCAGCGACATATAATTGATTCAGCACAAATTATTGATTTTATTGATTTAAATAGCAATACAACCTGTGATTTAGGCACTGGAGGTGGGATGCCTGGGTTAGTAGTAGCTATAGTAATGAAAAAAATTAAAAAAAATTTAAAAATTTTACTTTATGAGAAGAGTTATCATAAATGTGCCTTTCTAAAGGAGGTTTCAAGGAAATTAAGATTAAATACAGAAGTAATTCAAAAAGATATTTTTTCTTTAAATCAAATTAAAACAGGAACGATAATGTCAAGAGCGTTTAAACCAATGCCTATAATCCTTGACTTAGTCAATCGTAATTTTAGTAAGTACAAAAATATAATTTTATTCATGGGGAGTAGTGGAAGAAAAATTCTAAACGACTCTCTTGAGGTTTGGGATATGGATTATGAAGAAAAAAAAAGTTTAACAAATAACGACTCATTTATATTAAATATAAAAAAGATTAAAAAAAAAATTTCATGAAAATAATATCTATTATAAATCAAAAGGGTGGAGTTGGAAAAACTACAACTGTGATTAATCTTGCTTCAGCTTTGTCTCAAAAGGAAAAAAAGATTTTAGTTATAGATTTAGATCCTCAAGGAAATGCCACAACAGGATTAGGCTTATCGAATACAGGCCAATCTGATGATACAATTTATGGAATTCTCAATGGCACAATGTTAATTTCAGATGTTATAAAAAAAACAAATTTTGAAAATCTTGATATAATTACCTCGAATGTTGATTTGTCTGGACTCGAAGTAGAGACCGCAGGAGATAATGATAGAGCTTTTATTTTGAAAACAAAATTAACCGCTTATTTAAACGATTCTGGAGCATTTTATGATTATGTCTTAATTGACTGTCCTCCATCACTTAGCTTGTTGACTGTAATGGCTCTGGTTTCTTCAAATTCACTTTTAGTACCTCTTCAGACAGAATTTTTTGCATTAGAGGGTTTAACTCAACTTATGAAAACAATTGACCGTATCAAAGTTAACTTGAACCCAAAACTAGACATTCAAGGAATACTTTTAACAATGTATGATCGAAGAAATAAATTATCATCTCAAGTTGAAATTGAAGCACGAAGCTTTTTTAAAGATAAAGTTTACCAAACGGTAATCCCAAGAAACGTAAGACTTTCAGAAGCACCCTCCCATGGGGTACCTGTTTTAGTTTATGACAAAAATTGTCCTGGAAGTAAATCATATTATAATTTTACGGATGAATTTATGAGTCAGGAAAATAAAGTTGGGAGTGCCGCTTAATGAATTCTAAGATTAAAAAAGGGTTGGGAAGAGGTCTTTCATCTCTTATAGGTGAAACTAAAGTTGAACCGAAAACTAATAAATTATTGTTAAGTGAAATTGTTCCAAATAAATATCAACCAAGAAAAGATTTTGATGAAGAAAATTTAAATGATCTAACAAATTCAATACGCGAAAGAGGCGTTATTCAACCAATCATCGTAAGAAGATCAGATTCAGATTCATCGAAATATGAAATAGTAGCGGGTGAAAGAAGGTGGTTAGCTGCTAGAAAAGCTGGTCTCCACGATATTCCAGTCGTATTGACAGAAATAGACGATTTGAAATCTTTAGAGTTTGCAATCGTGGAGAATGTTCAAAGACATGATTTAAATCCACTCGAGGAGGCTCAAGGTTATAAAAGATTAATCAACGAATTTTCATATGATCAAGAAAAGGTCTCAAAATTTATTGGTAAAAGCAGAAGTTATATCACAAATTCTTTACGGCTTTTAAACCTACCTCCAGAAGTTTTATCTCTTATTGAAGAAAAAAAGTTGAGTGCTGGTCACGCAAAAATCTTGGTCGGATTAGATAATGCTATTTTTATAGCAAACAAAATTTTAGAAAAAAAATTATCAGTTAGGCAAGCAGAAAATTTTGTTAAGATTTTTAAAAAAAAGCCTTCAACTAAGAGATTTTCTATGGACCCCAATATTCGAAATCTCGAACAACAAATATCAGATAAAACAGGTTTAAATGTCAATATTAGGAATTCCAAAAGAAACAAAGGAACTATTAGTTTTTCCTACCATGATATTGACCAACTAAATAAAATTATCGAAATTATAAAGACTTATTATTAACTTCGGTTTGTTCTAATAAAAAATTTGTTATTAAATTATTTGAATTCGATGGATATTTTTTTATTTTTAGTTCTAAATCATTAGTTTTAATTATCAAATTTTGAACTCTTTTTTTTGACCAAATTTTTATTTGTTTTTTAATTAATTCTTTATCTTTCCAGAAAACAGGAGGTTTAAATGTCGAAATTACCAGATCTACGTCTTTTTTAATTTCTACGTCTGTTAATATTCTTAATAATCTTTTTAATTTTGTTAAATAAATTCTTAAAATTAAAATATTGTCTTCATTAACAAAATTATTTTCATTTATAATATTTAGAGTCCTTCTTTTATTTTTTACTAACGAGCTATCTACTAAATCTGAAATACTAAAGTTCTCTGCTAAGTTAGTTAATTTGATTATTTCGTCAGAGCTTATTTTTTTATTAGTTTTTGACAAAGCACTAATTTTTTCTAGTTCATTTTTTAAATTTATCCTATCTCCATTGCATCTTTCAACTATGATATTTATGTTCTGTTGTGATAATTGTATATTTTTTTCACGTAAAAAATTATTTGTAATCATAGATAATGTTTGAGAATTATCTTCGTAAAAAGGGATGCATATTGTTTCTTTTTTTTTTTCAAAAAAATTTCTAATTTTTGATTTTTTTTCAAGGACATTTGCTTTTAAAATTATTGATACATCATCTAAATTAAGGTCAATTATTTCCTCTATAATTTTAAAAATTTTGTCTGTTACTCTAGAAATAATTATTAATTTTTTATTTTCAAAAAAAGACTTGTTTAAGATTTCATTTTTAAATGAGTCTGTATTTTTCAGAATTTCATTTTCGTCATAATCATAAGAATTTTTTGGTAAAGCTGGTTTTAATGTATTTTGAATTATTTCCTCAATAAAACCTCTGTTGTTCCCGTATAGTAAAAAAAATCTAAAATTTTCAAATTTTTTTTTATTAATTTCAAAACTTTTGACAATCATTATATGTTTAGATATAAAAATATTTCATCAATCAGTGATTTAGTCAAATTATTTTCTACTTCGTTTTGATATTCAGCTAACTCGAATTTATTATCTTTGTTGTTGTATGAAAAATAGTCTGTAAAGGTTTTAGTTTTTAGAACTTTTCCATTTTCCTCTATGATTAACTTTATATTAATGCTTGTTTTATAAGATATAATCTGACCTTTAGAGTCTTTTGATGTGCCAACTGTATTTTTTGTGCTGTTTAATATGATTTTATCATAAGCGTTATTTGATTTATCTTCTTCAAAATTAAGTACACTAACAATTCTTTGATTAATCTTATTATCTCCAGTTAATATAATCTCGTTAAATAAAAAATTATTTGAATCTTTTCCGACATAAATAGATTGATAGCCACAACTTGAGAGTAAAAAAAATAAACAAATTAAAATTTTTTTCATTATCCAACTATAAAATTTATTATTCTATTTTTAACAAAAATAACTTTCAAAATTTTTTTTCCATCTAAATATTTATTCACTAATTTATCTTTTTTTATTCTCTCAATAACTAATTCTTCTGTCATATCTTTTTTGCCTTCAAAAGTATTCCTTTTTCTACCATTTATTTGGATAACTATTTCAATATTTTCTGATTTTAGGTACTTAGCATCTACGTTTGGCCACTCTGCAATAGTATTTTTTTTTAGTAGCTCCAAACATTCACTTGATAAATGAGGCATTACAGGCATTGTTAAGATTAATATTTTTTCAAAATTCTTTTCTAAGTTTTTATAATTTTCTCTCTTTTCAGAAATTTTTTTATAAAAAGTATATATCTCATGAAATACTGCAATTATTACATTGTACCTAAACTTATCTAATGCGAAGTTTATTTTTTCAATCGCTTGATTAGTAAAAATCTCTAACTCTAAATTCTCTTCAGTTTTTTCTTTTTTAATGATTTCAAAAATTTCACAATTCATTAACCAAAATTTTTGAACAAATTTATGAGCTGAATTCATCCCTGTCTCTGACCATTGTATATCTTTTTCTGGTGGACTATCAGATAAGATAAATAATCTTACAGCATCAGATCCATAGGCAGTGATCATTTGCTCTGGATCAATTGTGTTTTTTTTTGATTTTGACATTGATTCAGAGGGACCAACGATTACTTTATTTGTAGCTTGCCCTTTGACAAAAAAATTTTTTCCATCATCTGTTTGAACCTGATCAGGACTTAGCCAGTTATCGTTTCTGTCTTTATAAGTTTCATGACAAACCATTCCCTGAGTAAACAATCCTTTAAATGGTTCTTTTAATTTAAAATTATCGCTTTTCATATTCAAAGCTTTTGTAAAAAATCTTGAATATAAAAGATGCAAAATTGCATGTTCAACACCTCCTACATATTGGTCAACTGGCATCCAATATTGAATATCGCTTTTATCAAATGGAAATTTTGAATTATCAGACGAGCAGAATCTTAAAAAATACCATGAAGAATCGACAAAAGTGTCCAAAGTATCTGTTTCTCTAGTACATATTTCTCCATCGATCTCAACGGTTTTCCATTTATCTTGATGGTCAAGAGGGTTTCCTTTGGTATTTAAGTCTATCTTCTCTGGCAAAGTTACTGGTAAACTTTCAATAGGAATTTTTACAATGTTGTTGTTTTTATCGTAAGCTATGGGAATGGGGCATCCCCAATATCTTTGTCTTGAAATTCCCCAGTCTTTTAATCTGTAATTAGTTTTTTTCTTTCCTATTTTTTTTTCTTCTAACAGTTTAATTGTTTCCGGAATAGATTCATTTGGTACAGACAATTCATTTAAAAATTTTGAGTTAATAAGAGATCCAGGTCCTACATACGCTTCTTCACTAACACTAAAAGTATCATCTTCCGAAACAGGTTTGACGACAGTCTTTATTTCTAAGTTATATTTTTTTGCAAACTCAAAATCTCGTTGATCATGTGCAGGACATCCAAAAACTGCCCCAAAACCATAATCCATAAGTACAAAATTAGCAAAATAGACTGGAACTTTATTTGTTTCATCAAGCGGGTTAATTGCCACTAGATCAGTTTTAAAACCAATTTTTTCTGCTTGAGCAATTGATTCCTCTGTAGTCCCGGTTTTAGAACAATTATTTTTAAATTCAGCAAATCCTTTTGCATCTTCATAGTATTTTGAAATAGGATGATCTATTGATAAAGCTAAAAACGAGAAACCAAAAAGAGTATCAGGTCTAGTTGTAAAACATTTAATTGAGTTTATTTTATCAGAACCTTCAATCTTAAAGTCAATTTCACATCCTAATGATTTTCCTATCCAATTTTTTTGCATAGTTTTGACTTTTCCTGGCCAATGATCCAAAGAATCTAGGTTATTCAGAAGATCTTCCGAAAAATTAGATATTTTAAAAAACCATTGATTTAGTTTTTTTCTTTCTACTACAGCGCCAGATCGCCAGCCTTTACCGTCAATAACTTGTTCATTTGCAAGTACAGTTCTGTCAATAGGATCCCAATTTACATAACTTTCTTTTCTATACACTAGGCCTTTATCATACAAATCTAAAAAAAGTTTTTGTTGGTGTTTATAATATTCTGGTGAGCAAGTTGAAATTTCTCTATCCCAATCTATCGATAATCCAAGTTTTTTTAATTGAGATTTCATCACATTGATATTTTCTTCAGTCCAATCTTTTGGATTTAAATTATTTTGTCTAGCGGCATTTTCTGCTGGCATTCCAAAGGAGTCCCATCCCATCGGATGTAAAACATTTAAACCTTTAAGCGATTTGTATCTAGCTAGCACATCTCCTATAGTGTAATTTCTTACATGCCCCATATGAATTTTACCGGAAGGGTAAGGAAACATTTCTAAGCAATAAAATTTTTCTTTTTTGGTATTTTTTTCAGCTTTAAAATTTTTATTTTTTTCCCAAAGTTTTTGCCATTTAGTCTCAATTTCTTTAAAATTATATCTGCTTATATTTGCCATCTAATATAAAAATTTGATTATTAGAAATTTTTACCTGGAATTTTATACTCAACTTTTTCTTTTTTAATTTTAGCAATATCCTCTTTTTCAATAAGCGCTGCTTGTTTCAAAATTGCAAATTTTATTTCTTGATTTGTCTCGTTTTCAATACCCGTTACTTTGCAATTATTTTGTTCACATTTTCTTTTATGAATTATAATTTTTATGGCATCTGATCTTATCTCGTTAGTAAGAAATCTCACTGAAATTTTAATTTCTTCATTACTTTCTCCTTCGCTAAACCAATCAGTAATGATAATCCCACCCCCATAATCAACAACACTTAAAGGTGCAAAACTTAGTTTATCCATTGAAGCTCTCCACATGGGGTTTGAAGATGCAAATAGAAAATCACCACCTTTTTTTCCGATACCAGATAAACGAAAACCTCTACCTTCCTCAATATTCTTTTTTACTCTATCATCTGCATTTACTGGATTTTTCCTTGCATCAGAATACTTGTAAATTCCACAAGAGCTTGTAAATAAGAAAACTGATAGTAAAATTAATAGCTTTTTCATAAATTTGTACTAAAAAGACAGTGTTTATAGTATATTAGAACAATGAAAAGCTGAATTTATTATGTGTGATAAATTAGTCACATATGCCAAAAATATTGCGATTTTCGGGTTAAATTGTTTAAAAATTCCCACTAAATAATAATTTACCATCATTCATATATGAAAAATAACTTAAGGAGTAAATTATGAATAATTTAAAAAAAGTAGGTCTTACAGCTTTAGCTGGATCACTTGCAGCAGTTTCAGCTAATGCAGCTGAAATGTCTGTCAGCGGTGCTACTGTTTTGACGTACACATCTGAGGATGGTACGGAAGTAACTGGTAACCCGTATGGTATGAAAACTAACCTATCATTCACTGCTTCAGGTGATGTAAATGGTTATACAGTTTCATACATGCAAGCATCAAAAGACCAATTTGCTGGTATGTCATCAGCTAGATTGTCAGTTGACATGGGTGACATGGGTACATTAGCTCTTGACCAAGGTTCAGGTTCAGGTCTAGCAACTATCGATGATAAAACACCGACAGCTGCAGAAGAAATCTGGGATGGTTTAGATGGTACTACAACAGGTGGATTAGTTGGTGCAGCTGGTAACACAGGTGTAATTAACTATGTTAACACTTTCGAAGGTGTAACAGTTAACGCAGCATACAGAAAAGGTTCTGGTGCAGCTAACTCTGATGGTTCTTCATCAGGAGCTGGACAAGGAGCTTATGACGTTGCATTAACAACAACTGGAGAAATGTTAGGTGTTGACGGTCTTGCCGTTGGTGTTGGTTATGGTGAAGCAGAAAATGGTTCACAATCAAGCACAGCATGTACTAGAGACGACAATTACCACTACACAGGTTTTGCTAACTATTCAGCAGGTCCTGTAACTTTTGGTTATCAGATGTCTCACATAGACAAAGGTACTTGTGGTGGAACTAACGAAACTACAGATGCATGGGGTATTGCATTCAACGTAAACGATGATTTATCAATTTCATACGGTGAAAGAGAAGTAGAGTACGTAAAAGCTTCTGCTGTAAACGTAACTGAAGATGGTGAAGGTATCGCTGTTGCATACACTATGGGTTCTATGAAAATTGCTGGAAACAGAAATGAAGTTTCTGACAACGATGGAACAGCTGGTTCAAATGACGAAATGACTGAGATTGCTCTATCATTTGCATTTTAATCATATAGTAAATTAAAATTTAAAAGCCCCGATTTATCGGGGCTTTTTTTTATAAGCCCTTATCAAGAATAGTTAAATATTTACCAAATTTTTCAAATAAATTCAGCGAGGATTTGTATATTGGCTGTCTGGCTTGAGCTGTGCTCATTGTTTTAATTGGTGTCTTGTTTTTGTGAAAGGCAAGACATTGTTCTTCCCAGCTTAAGCCAACAAACTTAACAATTTTTTTAATCTCTTCAACATTGTTTTTTATTAAATTTTCATACTTTATATCAAGAATAAAATCTCCATATTTGTCTTTCCAAAAAAGCATTAAGTTAAGATAATTCTTATAATATTCAACCAAGTCTTTTTGATCATAAGTAAAATTTAAACCTCCCTCAAATAAATTTTTAAACATAGATAAACAATTATTTTTAGGATCTCGGCTACAGTGAATTATTTTTGCCTCAGGAAATAAAAGTTTAATAAATCCTATCCATCTAAAATTAAGTGGGGCTTTATCGGTGATAAATTTTTCAGAGAATTGAAAGCTTTTGATAAAATCAAAATATTCATTTCTTATCATTTCTCTTTTATGTGTGTCTGATATTATCTCGATAAGTTCATCTTGAACGAATTCCCCGTCTTTTACAAAGTGATTTTTAACTATATTCGATAAAATTGGAAGTTCTCCGCCTCCAAATACATTACTATGAGATGTTATTATTTGTTCCATTAAAGAAGTCCCTGATCTTGGCATACCCAAAATAAATATCATATTCTTTTCACTAGTAGTTTCTGAGTTGTTTATTTCATTTTTTTCAAATCCATCTTTGATATCTTCTATGAATTTAATTTCCTTATGGACGTTGTAGTTTATAATTTCCTTTTTTAACTTATTGCCCTTTAAAAGATATTCACTTGCATCTTTTATATTACCCAAATCTTCCTCTGCTTTTGCTAAAGCAAAATAAAGATCAATTTTTTCTATCTTATTAAAATCGTTATTATTAATTTTTTCTTTTAATTTTTGAAAATGCTTATCATCTTTTTTATACTTGTTAGATTGGCTGATGATATGATCAGCTCGTGTAAATTTTGGGTTTAATCTTAGAGCATTTTCAGAATAATAAATAGATTTCTCGAAGTTACCTATACCCTGATGTGCAAGAGCAAGGGAATAATGTATAATCGGATTTTTATTATCAATACTTAGAGCAGTCTCATATAATTTAATAGCTTTTTGAAATTGGTTCAGATCTCTTTTGAGATTACCTAAATTTACATAAGCATTAACATATTTATTATTTATATTTATTATATTTAAATACAAATCTTCTGATTTTTTGTATTTTAAAAGATTCTTATAAGACATTGCTAAATTATTCATTAATGCAATATTTTTTGGATCTAGTTTTAATCCATCTTTAAAATATTTTTCTGCATCATTATAATTTCCTAAATTTTGATGTGCTGAGCCAATTAAGTTATATAAAATTACATACTCAGGATTTTTTTTAATGAGAGTTTTTGCTTTGGAAAGCACTAGTTCAAAATTTTGTGCGCTAAATTGATTAAGCAAAATTTTAATTTGATTTGATATTTCATTATTATTCATTTTTAAAGTCTTTCTTAAAATAAGATATCCCAGAAAATCCACTAGCGTTAGTGATTTTTAATTTTCTGAAATTTCTATTATTAATTCCTCCTAATGCTATTATTTTTGTTTTGCTTAAAAGTGATAGTAAGTTAAACTTAATAACACCAAGTCCTTTTTTGTAGTTTTTAGTTTTAAATAAAGGGGATAAAAAAATAATCTGTACTCCTTGTCTTTCTTTTATCTTAATTTCATTATAATTATGTGCTGATCCAAGTAACAGAAAATTTTTTTTTGTATTCAGATTTCTTAAGCCAATTTTTTTATTGAAAGATGGAATGTAGGCTCCATCTAAGCTGAGATTAATTGCTAATCTTAGGTCGTTTGCGAGAAAAAATTTTTTTTGTGTTAACTTACAAAAGTTCTTAATTTCTAAGATTTTTTCTTTGCTTGGTTTTTTTTCGTAATTTCTAAAAATTATGCCAATATTTTTATTCAATTTTAATATTTCTTCTTTTTTAAATTCGGAAATAAAAGTAAAAATGTTAGGATATATTGTATGCATAAAAGTATAACTAATTTAATCGAAATTGAAAAAAAAATATATTCAAAAAATTTGGATAAGAAAAATAAAGTAAAAATTATTGCGGTTAGCAAAACTTTTAATTTAGACATCATAATGCCCTTAATAAAACATGGTCACTTAGATTTTGGAGAAAATAAAGTACAGGAAGCAGTAGAAAAATGGACTAATATAAAAAGTGATTTTAAAAATATTAGCTTACATATGATTGGCAAACTTCAGACTAATAAAGTTAAACAAGCTGTAAACTTGTTTGATTACATTCATTCATTAGATAATATCAAATTAGCCAAAAAAATTTCTTCTGCTCAATCTACTTTAAACAAAAAAATAAAATTATTTATTCAAATTAATATTGGTGAAGAAGATCAGAAAAGTGGAATAAAACTTAATGAATTAGACGAATTTTACGAAGTTTGTACAAAAGAACTTAATTTAAATATAATAGGACTTATGTGTTTGCCGCCAATCAATACAGATTCAAAAGAATATTTTAAAAAAATGAATAGTGCTGCCGCAAATTTATCTCTTAAAGAATTAAGTATGGGAATGTCGTCTGATTACATGGATGCAGTAAAATACAATGCAAGTTATGTTAGGATAGGATCAAAAATATTTGGAGAAAGAACTAAGAAATTTTAATTTTACTGTTTTTATTAACTAATTTAAGTAACACAAGAAAATCATTTTTTTTAAGAGCTATACAACCAAGTGTGCTTTTATAGTTTTTGGTTAGATGTAAAAATATAGCACTCCCATTTCCAAGAATGGTTTTTTTTGTATTAAAACAAATTGGTATCATTAAATCGTATGCATTGTCATTTCTAAAGAGTTTTTCACATTTAATTCCTTTTTTAATCTTAATTAATTTATTATAATTTTTTTTATCTCTTTTATCATCACACCATCCCATATTTTTCTTAATCCGAATGCATTTAAGTTTTGTTGAAGGTTTATTAATTTTATCACTTCTATAATAAAGTTTTCCTATGTTGAAAAATCCTTTAGGTGTTTTTTTATCTCCCTCAACCTTTTTTTTAGTTAAACCCTTTTTTCCAATACAACATTTAAATTTAAAACTATCAATGATAAGAGTATCTTTATTTTTTAATAAAATTATCATATCAATATAATTTATGAGAGCCCAAAAAATATTTATTTACAATTATAAGGCTTTATTTGAAATTTTAAATGAAATTAAAGAAATTGTTAACTTTGATATTATAGAGGTTAATCAAAAGAATTATGAAAATTTAAAAGATGATATTAAAAACAATATTGTAATTACATCTAAGTCTATAAATTTAGATTTCAAAAATCAATTAACCATAGATGATTTACCAATAAAAATTGATAAATTAGTCCAAGAAATTAATCTAAGATTTCTGAAAAAAACTTACAGTCTTCAGTCGGAGATTAAAATAGGTGATTATAAATTAAACTTAAATTCCAGAAAAATTATCAAAAATGAGAAAGTTTTAGATTTGACTGAACGTGAAATAAACCTTGTTATTTTTCTAAAAAACTCCGCTAAGCCCGTGAGAATTGAGGAGTTACAAAAGGAGGTGTGGGATTATAGTTCTGATTTAGAAACCCATACTGTAGAAACCCATATATATCGTCTGCGAAAAAAAATTAAGGAAAAATTTAATGATGATAATTTTGTTATAAGTTCTAAAGAAGGGTATCTAATTTGTTAAAAAAGAAAAATAAAATTCTAAAAAATTTGTTTACCAAAAAGTATAAACCACGAATAATTAAACCAAAAAAAGGAAAGGGGAGTTTTAAAAGAAAAAAAATTAATTTTACATAATTTCGATACTCGTTGGTATTAAGTTTTTAATATACGCATCAATTAAGTCTAGCCCCAATTTGTTGAATTATTTTTGCCGACATTTCTGTCCCTTTTTCCAAACACTCTTTTTGATTTAAATTATTAATTAAACCATGAAGATAACCAGCGGCAAAAAGATCACCAGCGCCAGTCAAATCAATAACTTTTAAATTTTTTTTTGCATCGACTTCTATAACGTTTTGTTTTTCTATGGAAATTGCACCTTTTTCACCTCTGGTAATTACGAGAATTTTATTAACTTCTTTTGCAAATGTAATAACTTCGTCAAAATTTTTTGCATTGGTCAAAGACATTATTTCTTCCTCATTTGCAAAAGTGATGTCTAATTTATGTTTTACTAATTCTAAAAAATGTTTCTTATGTCGATCTACACAAAATTTATCTGATAAAGTCATTGCTACTTTTTTTGAATTTTCAATAGCTTTATCAAAGGCTTTTTTTGGATCCCCTTCATCCCATAAATATCCCTCTAGAAATGTCATTTCACTATTCTTAATGGCGTTTATATCTACATCTTTTTCATTAATTTTTCCTGCTGTTCCTAAAAATGTAAACATAGTTCTCTCAGAGTCGGGTGTAATTAAAATTAAACAGGTACCTGTCGGAAGATTTTCTTTTTTCTTTGTATAAATAAATTCTATGTTTTCCTTTTTAAGCCCAGTTTCATATTTTTTTCCAAAATCATCATCTGAAATTTTACCAATGAAACCAACTTTATTCCCTAGCTGAGACAATCCTACAATTGAGTTTGCAACCGATCCACCAGAAATAGTTCTTTCAATATTTAGATTAGACAATAGCTTTCTAAATTCATTTTCATCAAATGTAAGTGTCATATTACCTTTTGATAAATTATTTGATGAAATAAATTTATCATCAACCTTACAAATGACATCTATTATAGCGTTTCCTATTCCTATAATTTTCATATCAAGCTTTTTTTGTAATGACTGGTTTTTTTCTTTTAGGATAACAAGTAGTGCAGATTTTACAAGTTAATCCATAACAATCTCTTGCTTTACAATATTCTCTACCGTAATAGATAATCTGAAGGTGAAGTTTATTCCAGTTTTTTTTTGGGAATAATCTTTTTAAATCTTTTTCTGTTTGTATTACATTTTTTCCATTAGTAAGACCCCACCTCTGCGCAAGTCTATGTATATGTGTATCGATAGCAAAAGCTGGTTGTCCAAATCCTTGAGACATCACCACACTAGCAGTTTTATGACCCACACCTGGAAGTTTTTCCAGTTCCTCGAAAGTTTTAGGTACTTTACCTTGGTATTCTTTTATTAATATTTTAGAGAGATTGTAGATACTTTTAGCCTTAACTCTAAATATCCCAATTTTTCTAATCAATTTTTCAATTTTCTTTCTTCCAAGTTTAACAAAATGAATTGGTTTGTGATATTTTGGATATATGTCTTTAGTTACATTGTTAACGTTTACATCTGTACATTGTGCAGAAAGTAATACAGAAATTAATAAAGTAAAAACATTTCTACTTTTTAAAGGAACCACAATTTTTGGATAAGTTTTATTTAAGATTTTGAGAATTAATTTTGCTCTTTGAACTTCATTCATTATTTAAAATTCAACAAGTCTCTCATAGAGTAAAGTCCAGGTTTTTTTTTCATTAACCATTTTCCTGCTATAAGCGCTCCTTCAGAATATAAAGCCCTATCAAATGCTTCATGATTAAGTGTAATAATTTCTTTACCACTAGAAAATTTTACTTCATGCTCACCAATTATTTCCCCTTTCCTTATAGAATTAAAATTAATTTTTTTGCTATAGGGAAATTTTTTTTTATTTAGATATTTTTTACCAATTAAATTATAAAAATTTTTATTTTTACCTGCGGCGATTCCATTACCTAACATTAATGCAGTTCCTGATGGGTAATCTTTTTTATGTTTATGGTGTATTTCAAAAACCTTACTTAAAAATCTTTCACCTAGTGAACTAGATGTTATTTCAGTTAAATACATCAAAAGGTTAATTCCAAGGCTCATATTTCCAGCTTTTAAAATTGGAATTTTTTTTGAGTAAAGTTTTATTAAATTTTCTTCCTTTTTGGAAAAACCTGTTGTTCCTATAACAACTCTTTTCTTTAGTTTTGCGGCAATTTTAAGTACTTGAAGCGTGCACTTTGGAATTGTGAAATCAATAATAAGATTAGTTTTTTTAAAAGTTTTTTCATTGTTCAACTCAATTTTAATACCATTTAATTTTTTATTTAATACTTTGTGTTCGGTAAGAGCAATTAACTTAAAATTTTTATCGGATTTTACAGATTTTAAAATCTGTTTACCCATTCTTCCCATACATCCAGTTACAGCTAAATTAATTTTTTTCATTTGAAAATTAATCTGAAAACTATCACAACAAACACAACAATTATAGACCAAATGAATAAATTTTTTAAAAATTGTTTCAATTTTGAATTTGAACTTATAAAACTAGGAAGTACTAGAATTAAAACTGCTAATAAAAAAATTGCAGGGATTATTTGATCTAAATCCATTATTTAATTTTTCCAAAAATCTCTTGCTTTTTGGAAAAATTTTTTAATACTTGGATTCGATTTTTCATTCTCTATTTTTCTAAATTTTTCTAACAATTCTTTTTGCTCTTTGTTAAGATAAACTGGAACCTCTGTTTTGACTTGTACATACAGATCTCCATAATCCCCTCTTCTCATAAAGGGCATTCCTTTACCTTTCAATCTAAATTGTTTACCATCTTGAGTGCCATCAGGAATTCTAATTTTTGCTTTTTTTCCGTCAATTGTGGGAATTTCAATTGTGGTTCCAAGTGCGGCATCAGCAATTGATATTGGAAATTCAAAAAATAAATTTACGTCGGATCTTTTAAAAAGCTCATGAGATTTGACGTTAACAAATAAATATAAATCACCAGTTGTCCCACCTCGTGTTCCAGCTTCACCTTTTCCTGCTAATCTAATTCTTGTCCCATCATCTACACCTTTTGGAATTGTAACTGATATTTTTTTTGATGTTTGTTTATTTCCCTGCCCATTACAATCTGAACATGGATTAGTAATTTCTTCTCCACTTCCGGCACATTGAGGACATGTTTGTTGAACTGTAAAAAAGCCTTGATTTGATCTAACTCGACCATTACCTCCACAATATGTACATCTATCCGGACTTGAGCCAGGCTTAGAACCGTTACCTTTACATGTATTACACTTTTCAGAAGTTGAAAATTGAATATTCTGTTTTTTTCCTGAGTAGGCTTCCTCTAAAGATATAGATAAATCATATCTTAAATCAGAACCCCTATTATTTGAGCTTCTTGCACGAGAACTTCTTCTTCCACCACCAAAGTCTCCAAAAAAATCCTCAAAAATATCAGAGAAGTCTGAACTACTAAATCCTCCAAAACCTCCAAAACCACCACGACCACCCCCACCATTCTCAAAAGCAGCATGACCAAAATTATCGTAATTCTCTTTCTTTGATTTGTCAGATAGAACACCATATGCTTCACTTGCTTCTTTAAACTTATCTTCAGCAACTTTGTCGTTTGGATTTTTATCAGGGTGGTATTTTACGGCTAATTTTCTATAAGCAGATTTCAATTCATCTGGACTTGCGTTTTTATTTACACCAAGGACATCATAGTAATCTCTTTTAGCCATGTATTTAACTAAGACAAATAGATGTCAGTTAAGCGCTTTTTTCTTTATTTTCGTCTTTTACTTCTTCAAAGTCCGCATCAACAACATTATCGT
>MDTA01057235.1_pt1 | contig 15843 bp, 15 predicted proteins | sample 811151 | NCBI WGS metagenome assembly MDTA01 (sample SAMN05326648, study PRJNA326480) | marine metagenome | isolation source: seawater | place: Indian Ocean: South | collected 2010 | reverse complement strand
GGTCGAATGCCGACCCGGGTCGCTTTGAGTGCGGCGGGCGTTGCCGCGGTCATGATCGGAAACTCGCTCGTCTTCTACAAGATCTCCCATGGGTTGGCGGGAACAAGCGTCAAGTTGGCAAGAGTAGACGCACCACATGGATCTGGCGCGGCAGTGAAATGGATGGAGTGGTCCCAGACACCTCACGCGATCGACGGTGACGCAGTCGAAGTTCTGGCAACGGCGGGGAGCGACAAGAGAGTTTCGCTCTGGAGGAGCCCGCGTTCATGATTTCAATCGATCCCTAGCAGAAAGCGTCTCACTCTTCGTAGCTTAATGCCCATTGGTCTCTTCAGGTGCGGGGCCTCCACCGGGCCAGGCCATAACGTGTTTGCCTCCCGCCCGGGCTCGTTCCCAGGCCATACGAGCTTATCTTCCTCCGAAAGATTGTTGAAGCTTTGCTCTTCATGAACCGCAATCCGAACCTTGCAGTGGGCTCCCTCTTTGGCACCGCAGCATGCCGGCTGCAACCCGTAGAAGAAATCATTCCCATACTGCTTACCGTCGCCCGGCGGCTGCCTGGCGTACTGCGCAATCATGGCACGCTCGAAGCCCCCATCGAGCATTTCGCTGACGCGAACCTTTAAAGTTTTGGCGTGCTCCAGGTGACTCATCTCGTAGTGGTCAAACACCGCCTGGGCACTCATCTTTTCTATCCTTCGCAAAAACGGCTCCAACCCTGGAGGCAGCGCTGTGCCAATGAACCTCCCGGGGGCATGGCACCTGTAGTCAATCATCACCTCCGGCGCGGACGCGTCGGATATTTTACCCGGGCAATTCTTCTCCTCGGGACCCGGCAGGTTCCCGCAGCAAACCGCGTTGTAGCCGATGCGGTAGACCTCGTACTTCTGCCCGCCGGGGATGAGCATCGAGTTGATGGGACCAAACGCGCCCTCGTTGTCAATGACATGCAGGCGGCCAGTCTCGCTCACGAAGACGTTCTGCCCGTGCCTATCCTGCTCACTGAAAAGCAGGTCGAACACCGCGGCCCTGACCACGTCCTCGTGGGGAATTTTCCTTGTCAGTGCCATGGTCCGTGCGTCAAGCACGCCCCCATACAGCGCTTCGATGGATGCGCCCTCGGCAACCTCATAGAACTGCATGCGCGTGTCGACCTTGACCCCCTTAGCCTCGTCATCCTCCTGCCAGGGGATGAAAGACTTGACATGCTCGGTCCAAGTCCTGGGCGTGGCGGCGGTCAGGTTGGCGTCCTCTGCCAGCTTGTCCAGCGCGTTGAGGAACTTGAAATTGCACTCGCTCCAGCCAAAGATTCCCCCCTTGAGCTGGCACGGCCTACGCTGCGAGGAGGGGATGTCTTCGCCGTCGTGCTCACATTTAGTAGGCAACGGATGATTCCTGGGCGTCTGCCGATAGTTTCCCTTTAGTCCGCACCACGCCTTGACAAAGACGTTGCCTCGCTCCGCAGTCACGCCCTTCATTACTGCCGCGCCCGATGCTCCCGAGAAAACTTTCACGTCTTTTCCTAATGCTTTCATCGGCTGCGACTCCTTCATCCGCGTCAAGATCACGTTGCAGCCCAGGCATTTCTTGCAGTGTACCACGCCCGGATCCCGGCCGGGACCTCCCCCGTTCGGCCTTGGCGGCTTTACCCCCGCGGGTAGTGGGTCCAGGATGCACTGCTCGCACGTGTCGCAGGTCTCCCAAGTGCCCAGTCCCTCTTCGTCGAGCGTCCACTCGGGTGACGCGGCCTGTGCATCCGGATGTTTCGCCAAAGTGTTATCTTTGCTCGAAAGAGTATTCACGCCCTCGCAAGATACGACCGCGGCTGCGCAGAGGCATAGCGCTAACGCGCTCCTCGCCGCGAACCGCATAGGGGCGATCTAATCTGTTTTGGTTGTTCCCACAAGCAGGCTGGAAAATTTTTCATAACCCAAAAAAAGGGGCACTCTCTGTCACACGTCACAGGCGCCCAAGGTGTCGTCTCATCGCCTCCACGCGCCTCTCAACGTCTTTGAACCTCGGCCTTGAGGCCGGATCCTCCTTCCAGCACTGAAGAACCAGGTCCCTGAGCTCCTCGGTCACGCCGCAGCTCTCAGATGCATCCGGCAGCGGAAGTCGACTGCCCTCGACGGCCACTGCAAATATAACCTGAAGGTGATTGGCCATCCAGTCCCAGGGTACCCTTCCGGTGACGCACTCCCACAACATCACGCCGTATGAATACGCATCGCATTTCTCGTCCATTCCCGCGTCGGGTAATCCTCGGAAAAGTTCGGGGGCCATGTACGCTGGTGTGCCTTGTCCGCCAGGAGCTTTTTGTGTCGCCCCGGCAGTCGTCATCAGCGTGTGTCCGTGAGCCTTAGCGATGCCAAAGTCCGCCACTTTGGCCCAGATGGGCTCATAATCTCCACCTCGCCAATCCGAGGTCCACATGCGAGATGCCAAGAGCACGTTTTGACTCTTTAGGTCACGATGGATGATTCCCTTGGTGGACAAGAATGCCATGGCACCCGCAACGTCCTTCGCGACTCGCAATGTTTCCTCGTACGTCAGTCTTCTTCCGAAGCGACATGACCCATCGCCGTGTATGAAGCCCCATAATGAACCTCCCTGCATGAGCTCCTCAACGATGCATACGTGTGGGAGTCGCAGACATGCTCCGAGGAGGCGCACAATGCCTTTATGTTCGAGTCGGCTCAAAACAGCCACCTCTCTTGTGAAGGCACGCATCTCCTGGCGTGACACACCCGTCATCGCGTGAAGGGTCTTGACAGCCACGAGGACTACATCATCCTCACCGTCCTTCTTCCACTCCCCACGGTGCACCGTGCCATACGCGCCCTGCCCGAGCATCTCACCAAGACACACATCCTGGAGTTGAATCTCACTCACCTGATCAGGCGCGAGTGTGGAAGAAAGGGCAAACAGCGATGACGCGCCAGCACCAGGAAACGTCATAGGTCGAGCGAGTACGTCTTCTTCGCTGTTTTCGATGTTCTGCTCGCCGATGCTCGCAGCGCCGACGCGTGCGTTGGCAACGGTCCGCGTTGACGTCCCCGCGCCCCTCACGACTGACCCGTTCTTGTCGTCCAATAATGTCGCGGGAGTCTGCCCAGGGAGCAGCAGCGTGCGCTTGCGATGCGATGCACCAGCTTCAACACGATCCGATGGACTATCAGCATCCAATGATGATTCTCCTGTGCCCTGACATTTCGCGAATGCCGCGCTGCAGCTGGCAACAATGGCGAAGGCGCCGACGGCGATGATGGATTCCAGTCTCTCGTACCACATAGCGCTTTCGGAGCGTCCCGGAGCCGGCAATGGTGGCAACATCAAAGGCGCGCTCGATATGCTAAACTCCGATCGGTTCGCAGGTGACGGAGGCAACTGAGATAAAGGCGCGTTGGGATATTGAGGTATTGCCGGCGGCGGCAGCGACGGAGGTGGCGATGAAAGCAGGTTGCCACAGCAGTACCTCCAGTGTCTGTCAGCGGGAGCTGAACACTCGTCACTATCGTCTCCCATCGTCTCCATATCCGCTGCATCGATCGCCTCGCACTCGACGCCGTTTAATCTCACCGAGTGCACAGGCTCTGGGTCCGTCACTGTCTCGCGAACAACGTCGTAAGAAAAATTCCTTTCCCCCCCTCCCGCCGGTATCACTCCTGCGCCGAATGCATTTACCACCCGCGCTGGCTGCCCCCCCGGACCGCCGGGTGAGATGAGCACGGCAGTACCACCCCTAAGCGCAGACATCCATCCACCGTCCTCCCCTCTCGCTATCTTCTCCCCAGGCTCGCACGCCCACGACAACTGCCAGCTTTGGAGTGCCCCTGTATCCGCCCCTAGTGCTACTTGTACCGCACGCCGGTTCACTAGCGACAGCGTGGCTTCAAAACTCATGTAGGCATCGAGAACCCGAATCGCATCGGCGCGATACTCAACCTCCAGCTCGCATCTTGCGGGGCAGTCGCTGCCGCACCACAGTCCGGTCGGAGAGGAAAAGCAGGGCCCTGAAAGCGACAGGTTGTTTTGGGTGCCGTGACCCGTCTTTCCTTCCCTCGGGCCGGCCACCTCCCCGGCGACGAGGCCCACGACCAGCGCGACGACGACCAAGAATAGGACACGCGCCATTTAGCACAGGTCGCGCGCTCGAACCCGTGTGGGCGCCACTCCGCCACCGAAGGACGTCGCTCTGGACGCCTCAAACCGGTGGCGCTGTCAGGATCAGTTTTGCCTCGAATTTAGCGCTGTTCCGGTAGGATCCGGCCGGCCAGATTTTCCAGCCGTTAGAGAGGATTTGAATCTGGCGCCGGACGGGCACAGTGCAGGCGCTCGCGGAGGGGCGAGAGCCGAGTTTTGACCTCGCGACGCGCGCCAAAAGCACGCGGACGCCGCAGCGAAGTCGCGCGCTCATACTGCGAGAGCAGGGTCCGGGTAGAGCAAAGGGTCGGGAGAGATGGTTCAGGTCTACGTGGAGCCCATCTCCAGGCGGCACTACGCCCCGTATTTCTCCGTCGCCTTCCTGTACAGGCCGTTCTGCATAAGTGAGTGCCGGAATATCTCGCCGCGCATCCTCGCCCAAACGCCCATCGCGCATACATGTGTCGATGACGCGGTCTCACGCCCAATGAATCAATCCTCGCTCTCGCTCTCGCACCCGGCGCGTGGTGGTCGGGCTTTTTTTTTTGAAAATGTCACCCCGATTCGCGGGGATTCCTCCGCTTTTTAGTCTCTTCTCGGACATCGCTGACCCTTCCCACTCCCACACTAACCCCGCAGTCGCATCGCTGATCATCGCTTTCAGCATCGCGCTAACCTCCGGGGGTCTTTGGGTCAAGACGCACACGTACGTCACCCAACCCTCGGTCAGGTTCAAGTACGACATGCTGCTCGTGTTTGAGACGACCAATGGGCCAGGCACCGAGCGGGTGTGGAGCACCTTCGACAGCGTCAACTACCTGATGGGTAACAAGCTCGCGCCCGTGGATATCTCCGCGTCCGAGCAGGACGTGAACTCCGACGGCAAGGTGGACCTGATCGACATCAAGGCTGTCGTCAGGGGCGTGGGCGACGTCAACGGCGTCAAGGCGCTGATGGCTTTCGACTACTCGCTGGGCGGCCGCGTCGACCTGGTGATGAACAGCATGGCGTACGCCGCGCACTCTTCGCCGCTGGCGGGCAGCGGGCTGTACGTCGACGGATATCTCCGCCTCGATCAGCGAGACGCCATCCCCGCTGGTTTCACCCGCCACGACTACAACTACAGCGTCTTCCCGTTTGCGGAGCACGGTGAGGCTAAGGGTGACACGCGCCATGCGTCGACGCTGCGTCTGCCTGTGGTGCTCAATCAGTACAATTTCCGCAACGAGTCGACGTACCTCGACGCGAAGACCCCGGTGTGGGAATCTGGAAACTCCCCGGACTTCACATTCCAAGCGCGCGTGAGGATCCCCACCAGCCAACAGGTGCTGTACAGGCCCACCACGCTGGAGATTTGGAAATTCGCGTGGGTGCAAATCCTCGCCATCTACATAATCTTCTGGTGGATCTTCACAAAGTTCGAGTACGTGGTGTTCCACCACCACATCGTCGACACCCGAGTTGTTTCCGACCTGCAGGCAAAGTCCCACAGGTTCTAAGGCTGAGAGCGCAGGGGGAGGGAGGAACCGAACGACAAAATCATTAGTCCTGATCTGTTAATATCTACCAGGCGTGTATTCGTATTCGTGCGCTCAGCGATCGTGCGAAGGTCATTCGTGTCCCCCGCGCGTGGCAAGTGTGAAGGTGAAACGGAGAGTACAAATTACAGGTCTAAACTGGCTGGGACGGGCTACCCCACAGGAGCGTCCTCTCACGAGAAAGCAGACTTGGCGCCCATGATGACAACACCCCAACCACCGAGGATGGTGAACACAAGCTGCGGAGAGGAGGGCCGGGAAATCTTCAGCTCGGGCCGCGCGGGTCGGAACCCTAGCTCTAGTTGAGAGCTCGATCGCGAAAGGGAGAAATATCGGGGCTTTCTAAGGGGGCTGCTGTGGACCGGGATTACTCACGTGCTCCTCCTTCCAGTTCTGGGGGTTGGTCGGGTCCAGCCAGGGGTAGGCCACCTTGGGAGGGGCGTTAGGGTCGGCTGCGGGAGGAGAGATGAAGGGGCGCGGGGAAGGTCAGCGTCAGCGGACGAGACGATAATCCAACCCCGGATGCGAAGGCGGGAGGTGGGAAACAGCGCGACGTTCGGGGCACTCACAGGCCATGCCGCGGGTCTGCTGGGCGATGGGGCCCTTGGGGACTGCGTTCAGGCGGCGGGCCAGAGGGGCGGCGGCGCGGAGAATACCGGACATGGTTTGGCTGCGGAGGTTCGTTCGCTCCCGAGTGTGACCGAGGAGGGCGGCAAAACGGAAAAAACCACGATCGGCAGCATCCCGCAACATCTCTGTGCTGCTCATCAGTCAGTCAAGAATGATCTCACCCAAAACGAGGGTGAATGCCCTTAGCGCGATTTTGCTGGCTGCCTGGCCACTCGCGATGCCAGATAATCTTCCAGGTGAATTTCCGTTGTCAGGAGCGCCTAGGAGGCAGTCCAGTGGAGCGCTGTTCCGGCGTCGCACTGAGCGATTCGATCAGATCTAGACCGAGTCACACTCGTAATGCAGTCCAGCATCGCGGCACGCGCTCGCGTCTCCGCTACCAGCGGGTGAGTGACATGGAGACGAGGAGAGGAAATTTCACAGTTCTCCCGCGAAACCCCTAAACTGGCCCCGCGCTCCGACCACGCGGACTGGATGCGTCCCGAAAGCATCGTCTTGACCCGATCCTTCGGCCTGAAACCGATCCACGACCGTTGCACACGCGTATGCTACCTCTGTTGTCTCGACACGAGGCACTCCATCGCTCGCACTCCGTTCTTCCGCTGACGACCAGCCCCGCCACCAACACCGCGGTAATTCTCCGATAATCTTTCAGGAAGTCGCTCTCGGCTAAGGTCCAGATGCGCGGCATGGCGGTGACGACCCGCCCCGCCGTACTTGCCAAACGCTCAGTGCGTGCTTGCAGCGCGTCCGCCAGCGTCTACACCGTGCAGAGGAACGATAATCTTTGGAACATCGCGAACAAGTACGGCGTGAGCCTGGACGATCTCAAGCGTGTCAACTCCACCACGCTGGGCGGCAACTACGACGTCATCTTTCCCGGCACTCAGCTGGTCATCCCCGGAGGTATGAAGAAGAGCTTGCCCGTCCCGTCGTTCGCGAGGCCAGCCTCGAGCAGCTCCTACAGCAACTACTCTGCCTCGGTTGCGCCGGCTTCCAGACCGGCACCCAGGTCCTCCAGCAAAACCGGCATCGGGCTCGTCACTGCGGGTGCGTTCTTCATCGCGCTAGCTGTCGGCATCATGGTCTTCAAGGACGATGATGGGGCCCAGGAGAGTGCGGAAGGGCGCTACGACGACCAGGGCAACTGGATCCCCACTGGATACGAGGGCCAGGGATATTACGACCCGGCGGGTAACTGGGTGTGGGTTCAGCAAGGGCCCTCAAATGGCCAGGGCTGGGGGCAGGGATACCAGAGCGGCTGGGATGAGGCGCCGCAGCAGCAGCAAGAGAGCGGCGGCCAGTGGAACCAGAGGTATTGAGTTTGTAGAGTAGAATTCCGTCGGACAGTTTGAGTTGTAAATAACTTTTACTTTTAATGCCTTTCAACGTGGCTCTAGTACGTTCCTATTGGGGGGGTGGCGGAGGCACGGGCATGCCAGGGGGCGGCATCATGCCGGGAGGCGGCATGCCCATCGGCGGCGGCATCATACCGGGCGGCGGCATCATACCAGGAGGCCCACCCATCATGCCCGGAGGCGCAGGTGCCCCCATCATGCCCGGAGGCGCACCCATCATGCCGGGCGGCGCCACCCCTACGAGCGGCGGAGGCGGCATCCCCGGCGGCATCCCCGGCGGCCCAGCGCCCGGCGGTGCACCCGCGGGTCCCGCCGCGAACATGGTGTGCGGTCTATGCGTCGTAGTCTTCTTCTCCATGTTTGCCGCGAGCAACCGCTCGGCCGGTGTGCCGTGCCTCTCCCCGTTTGTGTCCTTCTTGTATGCGTACGTCACCGAGATCGGTCGATTGCACAAAAACTGACCGTTCATCGCCTCAATTGCCGCATCTGACGCCTCGAACGAATCGTAGCTCACGAAGCCGAACCCCCGGCTGTTTCCAGTGTCGGGGTCCCTCATGATCTTGGGCGTTGTGATCACCACCCCAAACGCACTGAAGGTGTCATACAGGAGCTTCTCGTCCATGTCCGGATCCAGGTTGCCGACGAACAGGTTGGCGCCGACGTCGTTGGACTTCTTGTCGACGGAAGCCTTGTTCGCGCGGATGGGCTTTCCGAACAGCTTGATCATGTTTAACACTTTGATGGCGTAGTCTGCGTCCTCCTCTCCCCTGTACTCCACGAAGGCGTAACCCTGATGCGCGTTGCTCACGCGATCCTTCGGCATGTACACGTTCACCACCGGTCCTGCCTGGACGAACACCTCCCACACGATCTCCTCGGTAACCTGCGCGACGGTGCGTGACGGACTGGTAAGCAAATAACGGGGAGGCGGGGCGATAGATCCCGAGGGTTTCTCAAATTCTGGGCGCGATTTCGGTCGAGATTGGCGACGCACCTGAGGGTCCAGGTTGCCCACGTACACCGTCGCCTCCTGGTTGCGATCAACTGCATGCTGACCCAGCAGGTTAGAGCCCGCCGAGGCTGTTATTCGCCCGCCGGCGATTGAGGACTGCGCCATAGCTCCGGGCGCGGGAAGACACTGAGCGGGCAAATGGAATGCTCGCCTGTCGGGCCGACCCGAGGCGCAGGCCTCGGTTCGCGGATTTTTGAGAACACGAGCGCGCAGCGTTGCCGGGCAAGTGCTCTGCCGCAGCCGCCACCGCCGACACTTTTCGCCGCCGCGCCCGCCCACACTCAAGCCGCTTGCGGATTGAAACATTGGTGACTCGCCGTGGTCACGAAGCATTCGTCGCGACACTACTCAGGCGGTCTCGGCATCGCACCAGCGCGCGCGTGCGTCCAAGTAATCGAAGGCGGCGGCGCGACAGTCTGCACAGGTCGTCATCATGCGTCCGCTCGAGGAATCCGAGATTCAGCAGGTGTTCGAGAAGCTCTTCAAATTCGTGGGAAAGAACCTGAAGAACATCGTGGATAGGGCCGATCAGCCGCACTGCTTCAGGTTACACAAGAAGGTGCGCCGCGATTCTCGCTCGGCGCCTCGAAGTCGGCCCGCGTCCCTTTTTCCTCGTTGGGGAAAAAGTACCCTCATGTTGTGGGCTCCTTGGTCGCAATCGGTGTCGGCGATGATGAAGGACATATCCGCGCTTCTGATACCCCATGAAGTACATCAGATATTAATGGTTGAATTTCTTCGGCTGAGTCGCACCGCGCAACCTCGGAGCACCACGTTTTCTCTTGCATCTCTCGCCCCCGGCCCCAAACTGTGTTCGCGCGCTAACCCTCCTCCCCCCGACGGCTCTCTGCCAAACAGCGAGTGTACTATGTGAGGGAGGACATCATGAAACGCGCAACGAACATATCGAGGGACCAACTCGTGTCCCTCGGGGTGTGTGTCGGTAAATTTACCCACTCCGACAAGTTCAGGCTCATGATTGGTGCACTGGAGCTCCTCGCTGCACACGCCAAACACAAGGTGAGCACTCCCGCCCAAACTTTGATGCGCACCTCTTTCGGCGTTGGGACCCGCGGTCTTCAGCTTCGCGGTCTCGGGCGAACCTCGGCTTGCCCGATGATTCACTTATTCAGTCTTCAACCTGATTTCCATGAAGACGACGTTATTCTCATAACATTTTCTAGTGAGGGCACACGCCGTTTGCGACTGTCAGCTCCGTCTGCTTGAAAATATTCTGACGCACCTCCCCGACTTACCTTTTCCCGCTCACAGATGTGGGTAAAGCCCACTTCGGAGATGTCGTTCCTCTACGGCAACCACCTGCTCAAGTCCGGTCTTGGGCGCATTACCGAGAACACCCCCGCGAACCAGGGTGTCGTAATCTTCTCCATGTCCGATGTGCCGCTGGGTTTCGGAGTCGCCGCGAAGAGCACGCAGGACTGCCGCAAGCTGGACCCGAGCGCCATCGTTGCGTTCCACCAGGCGGACGTGGGCGAATATCTTCGCGCGGAGGATGACATGGTTCAGGGGAAGAAGGAGTGAGCTAGGAGCTAGGAATCCTAAGGATAGACACACGTAGCCAAAAGTAGCCCTTTTAGTTTACTCTAAACCTCACGAAAGTGCCTTCCTTCCACTTGCACTTTTGACAGCCTGCCGCACAGGTCACACTAATTTTGGCGCGCCAAGGCACCACAAGTGGAAGAAGCCGAGGCTCGAGCCATGTCGTCTCTATATTGCTTGCCGATAGTTTTTAGCAATCTTGGCGTCGAGATGCTCTACGTCCTCGAGCAGCGTTTGCGCGCGCAGAAGATTAGCGAGGACAAGGCGGTGAAGGTTCTGCACGACGTCGTGAAGGCCATGTTCGACCCACAGTTCGTCGACGAGCTGTTCAAGCCTCAGGAGGTCTACACGCAGAAGGCCACTCGGCACATCTTCGACAAGCTCGCGCACTCATCTATAATGCGTCTGTCGGAGAACTCCATGGATAAGCTTTACGATCTGATGACCATGGTCTTCAAGTACCAGCTCGTGAACTGCCTGCAGCCCCGTGAGATCATGGACGTGACGCTGACGCACCTTGCCACGATCAAATCGTACATGACGGACAGGGCGGTGATTAAACTGGCGGACGACTTCGAGAAGCGCGCGAGAGATCTTTACGGCACGTTCCAGCCCTTCGACTGGATCGAACTTTGCCGGACTTTGTTCCACTTTCTCCAAGGCAAGAGCATAAAGGTGAGCCTGCTCCTGCAGGAGGGGCTGCAAAACCTGGATGGCACCATCAAAGTGCCGCCGCAGTCGCAGCTCCTGGGTGCGCTTGGTCCCGCGGGCACGGATAGCAGGGACGATTTTGGCAGGGAGAGGTCGCAGATGGATATTAAAAAGGAGTTGCCTCCGGGTTCGGACGATTGGGTCCCACCCCCGGTTCCTTTGGGAGGGAACTTGTACTCAAAGGACAGGCAGGCGCCAAAGCCACCCGAGCCGTTCATGACTGCCCCTGTGATGGAGCATCCCGGTAAGGAGAAAAGCGAGACGAAGAAATCTTCGACGGGTCTACCTAAGATACCAACGCGTACATCGCCGGTGCGCATCGGCTCACCGGCACGCAGCGCGGCGGAGGGCCCGAGGGGAGTGGCAGATCAGTTGTTTGAGAGCGCAGGGAAAGAGGGGGCGAGGGAGCTCAACACGCTGGCAGGTCTGATTAGACCAAAGAGGGATGACGACACATTCAAGCTAAATCTATTCGGAGATAGGGGTGGTGGCGGTGGTGGGATGCGCGGAGGTAACGCGCCAACGAGGGACGACGTGATCGTGTTCGGAGGTGACGAGGGCAACAGGGCGACAGGTCTGGCAGATGTCATCAGGAGCTTCAGTTTGGACGATGGAAAGAACGGCGCGGCGGGAGCAGTGCAGGACGAGGAGGAAGAAGATGACTTGCTCGCCCTGATGGACGGCGCGTAAATCGATCGTAAAATCAATACAGACACGTAGGTAAAAGTTAGCAGATTAGAACATGCACATCACTTGGAAGAGAGTGTGTCGTGACATCCAGGGCCCTTGCACTACAAAACAAATTTTAACCGCCGACAGGACAGTGATGGGGCGCGCCGGGGAGGTGACCTTTGATAGGGTGGAGCTGGCGGAGGAGACAGCCGAATCGTTGCTGGATCGATTTTGCAAGACGCGCTTGCTTTGGCTTCGTCTCGATGAGTCAACCTCGCACGGAACTGATGCTCTCCTCGGGCTCCTGAGAGCGGTGGCTTGCGCCGGAGAGCCAGTCACGAGGGAGTGGTCCGTCGAGAATGCTGCGCGCGCTCCAAGGGACGATGCCTTGGAGGTCATTGAGAAGCTGACGCGACGATTACAGGGAAAGACGGTGGATATGCCATCGCAATTCTACTGCTCCACAGTGTTGGGCTCAGAGGTCGCAGCGAAAGTGCTGAAGGAAACGGCGCCCACAGCCGTCTCCGAGCCAGGTTTCTTGAGGAGATCCCTCCCTCAGGGCGGCTGTATTTGGATTTTCATGGGTTTGAACGATACAGGTACCGCAAAGAAAAACAACAAACGCCCCGCGGAAACGAACGAAGCGGACGACGGAGAGAACTTGGCGGGACGTCCTGAGCACACAGACTCAGTCGCGTGCTCCGGGACGTACCACCATCAAATCTCCGGGGGAAAAATATGGTACTTGAGACCATGCGTTGACGCCTCCGTCTGGAAAGACTCACCGGTGCCGCTGCTCCCGAGCGGCCGCAGGCGGCTCAGACTACATTGTGAGGAAAACGACCTGCTACTAATAGATACGCGCGCGTGGTGGCACGAGACGGCGCTTCCCCGTGGCTCGCAACCCAGCGTCTCGTATGCGCGTGAGTTCTTCTTGCCCGACGAACACGGCGGCGAGGAGAACGCGGCGGCTGCTGCCGAGAGGGTCGACCGCTTCACTAACGTTGACGCGATGTACGCGGAGAGACCGATAGCGACGGGCGACATCGTGGTGACGGAACTGGACGACCCGACATGCGAGGCTGGACGGTCCGACGACCCCAACTGTGTACTCTGCGATGTGGAGGTTGAGACGAAGCGAGGGGAGGTGAGGAGCGTGATGGGCATCGTCGCTGTGAGGGATATCCCCGCGGGTGATTTCATCACCATCGCTCCGAGCGACTCTGAAGAAGACGAGGGTGACGAAGATGATGAATTCGATGAATAGGACACCACTTGAAGTGCTGTGTGTTTCTTGAGAGGTGAACGTCACCGGGAAAAGCGTTTCCTCTCAGGGGAGGATCGCGGGAAAACTCTTTTCCAGCCGGGATTGGACGTCTCGCCACGCGGTATCTACTCTCAGTAGCTAGCTAGTTTGCTTTTTTTGCATAATAAGCGAGTTACCCATGTAAATCGCGTATAGTAGTCTACGAAGGTAGTAGACTCACATAGGGATCACCCGCCAGTCTGCCGCGCTATCAAAACACAGTTTTTGCACGTTCACGGATAGCAATGTCGTTCCGCAATGAGAGTCCCTTCGAAATTGGATGTGTCAAATTGGTGACACACGATGACAGTCACGATCGACAATTCGTTATTTCCTGACTAGTTCCCATAGAGGCAAAAAAGTGACGACATAACGGTCAAATCTCGACGGCCGAAGGTTGATGAACGGGAAGACCCTCATGATGGTGTACGGAATCACAGTGGAATCACATATTGCCCTTTATTTATTCCCACCCTGCTGGATATCTGTGCTATCGTCCTGTTTCTCAGGAGTGCACCGGAGAGACGCCACCGCCCGACACAACGGTCGCTCCGGGTTCGAGCGCGTGGGGTACCGCCTCACGGGCCGGCGGCCTTCTGTCGACGGAGCGTACCTACCGACAGATCCAGTCCTCCTCCCGCTAGATACGTCGCGGGCGCCGGCGCGGGCCGATATCCGGAGTCAGACCGTCAAAGCCGAGAGATCCTTCGGGCGAGAAAATCCCGGAGGTGCAATGACACCTCCGGTCGTGCCGCGGGCGTCGAAGGAGCAGGTCGCGTTGAAGGTGGTCGATAGACTCAAGGATACGTGGGGTGAGATAGGTGATGACCCTAACCTCGAGATGGCCCTGAAGCGCCATCTCATGCGTCTCCCGCGTCGATACGCCCTGGATATACATAACCTGGAGGATCTCATGACGCACATGCGTTTGCTGGAGAGGTCGGCGGTGGAAAAACCCGGCGGAGTGCTCTGCGAATCTCGCGGCATACGGGTGTCGACCGTGCTCGGCGACATGTCAAATTCGACTGAGAACATGGAAGTGGCGATGTCTCCTAGCGCGACCAAGCGGCTGCGGGCTCCCACGTTCGGGTCGTCCTTCAACCTGCATACCCTCGAGGAGCACCTGGGTGGGGAAGCCGGAGCTTCGCGGGCGGTGTACGAAATAGCGGTTTCGGGGTTGAACCGGCCGAGGATGCTCAGCCGCGTTTCGACCGCGCTCTTCGACATCGGATTGAACATTTCGGAGGCACACGTGTTCTGCACGGACGACGGCTACGCTCTGGACGTGTTCGTGGTCACCGGGTGGAGGGCAGACGACGAGGCTGCCATGAACGAGAAGCTGCAGCGACGTCTGGACCAAGTGAATTGGAAAGAGGACGTGAAGCCAGGGACGAGCGACGGGGCGACGATGGGCGAAGACGAGAAGGCGCTCGCGGGAGCAAGTGACAGCGAGTGGGAGATTCAGGAGGTGCAGTTGAACTTCATGGAGAAGATAGCGAGCGGCGCGTTCGGGGTGCTGTACCGGGGCAGCTACTGCGGCCAGGAGGTGGCCATCAAGGTTCTCAAAACGGGAGGGAAGAGCTCGCAGGAGGAGGTGTACAGGGAGTTCGCTCAGGAGCTGTCGATCCTGCGGAAGGTAAGACACAAGAACATTGTGCAGCTGATCGGGGCGATGACGAAACCCCCGCGCCTGTGCCTGGTGACGGAGTTCATGAAGGGAGGGAGCGCGCTGCAGTATTTGCACAAGAGGGCTCCGCTGAAGCTCAACCAGCTCCTGAAGCTGTCTTCGGGTGTCGCGCTCGGCATGGACTACCTACACAAGGTTAACGTCATCCACCGTGATCTGAAGACGGCGAATCTGCTGATGGACGAAAACGAGGTGGTGAAGGTGGCTGACTTTGGAGTGGCGAGGGTCAAGGCGACGGATGGGAAGGCGATGACTGCGGAGACGGGGACGTATCGTTGGATGGCGCCGGAGGTGATCTCGCACCAGAAGTACGATCACAAGTGCGACGTTTTCTCATTCGGGATCCTGATGTGGGAGCTTGTGAGTGGCGGTGACATTCCTTATCCTGGATACACGCCCCTGCAGGCAGCAGTGGGAGTGGTGCAGCGGGGGCTCAGGCCCACCGTCCCGCCGCTCTGCCACCCCGTGCTCTCGCAGGTCATGCAGTACTGCTGGCAACCGGATCCTTGGGCGCGGCCGGAGTTCGAGCAGATCGTGGAGCTGCTCAAGCACACGGACTCGCAAACGGAGACTGTGCCGAACAAGGGTTTCTTCTCCAAGCTGCGAAAATCAATGACCACGTCGTCCAAGGGTTGAGGGGCGGGTGTTCGACGAGTACTTCTAGCTGGGGGGGCGCTAACCGGCCATATTAGACCGCGACGTCCCCCAAGGGGTGTTTGTACATGTACGTGAGTTGTCTGACACATGTATCGATCGCTCACCTGGGGAGCCCTATCGCGCGTTCTCTAGCCTGTGACCTTTCGAGCACTGGGACCTCGCTGAGGACGCGGAGGGAACCGGAAAAGGAACCCTTTTTTACAAATGCCATTTAATGATAATGAGCCCCTTGTTTTGCCACGTGAGGACTCTCATGGGATACGGAATCTTTCAAAATATCTCTGAAATTGCGAAGTCGTCTTCCACAGGCAAACAGTTAGAGATTTTGCCGGTTACCATGACCTGTCCGAAAAAAGACCGAACCGAAAAAATATCGGAAAGAAAAGTCGAAAGAAGTAGATTCAGCCACGAACTGAAAGTGGGTCCAACGAGAAAAAGATGACCCTTTCTTTCTGGTAGGCCGTCCTCGACTGCAGAGGTGGTTGATCCCACTGCCCCAATCCGAGATGATCGAGATCTCTCTCAGCTGGTGGTTTGTTTGGGCACCTAACCCCTAGCTAGCCAGCGGC